>Ga0207426_1000119_pt1 | contig 221800 bp, 198 predicted proteins | sample AraplaMF_Cvi_mMS_FD_184265 | JGI IMG/M metagenome (GOLD analysis project Ga0207426, IMG submission 184265) | Arabidopsis root microbial communities from the University of North Carolina, USA - plate scrape MF_Cvi_mMS (SPAdes) (version 2) | ecosystem: Host-associated > Plants > Roots >...
TTACTCGACGATCGAAGCGACGATGCCGGCGCCGACGGTGCGGCCGCCTTCGCGGATGGCGAAGCGCAGCTTTTCTTCCATCGCGATCGGAACGATCAGCTCGACGGCAACCGTGACGTTGTCGCCCGGCATAACCATCTCCGTGCCTTCCGGCAGCGTCACAATGCCCGTCACGTCGGTCGTGCGGAAGTAGAACTGCGGACGGTAGTTGGTGAAGAACGGCGTATGACGGCCACCCTCTTCCTTCGTCAGGATGTAGGCTTCCGCCATGAACTTCTTGTGCGGCTTGACAGAACCCGGCTTGCAGAGAATCTGGCCACGCTCGACGCCGTCACGGTTCACACCGCGGATCAGCGCGCCGATGTTGTCGCCGGCCTGGCCCTGGTCGAGCAGCTTGCGGAACATTTCAACGCCGGTCACCGTCGTCTTCGAGGTCGGGCGGATGCCGACGATCTCGACTTCTTCGCCAACCTTGACGATGCCACGCTCGACGCGGCCGGTCACAACCGTGCCGCGGCCGGAGATCGAGAACACGTCTTCGATCGGCATCAGGAACGGCTGGTCGATCGGACGCTCAGGCGTCGGGATGTAGGCGTCAACCGCAGCCATCAGCTCGCGGATCGCGTCTTCGCCGATCTTCTTGTCCGAATCTTCGAGAGCAGCAAGCGCCGAACCCTTGACGACCGGGATATCGTCGCCCGGGAAGTCGTAGGACGACAGCAGTTCGCGAACTTCGAGCTCGACCAGTTCGAGAAGCTCGGCGTCGTCAACCTGGTCGACCTTGTTCAGGAACACCACGATCGCCGGAACGCCAACCTGGCGGGCCAGAAGGATGTGTTCGCGCGTCTGCGGCATCGGGCCGTCAGCGGCCGAGCACACCAGGATCGCGCCGTCCATCTGGGCAGCACCGGTGATCATGTTCTTGACGTAGTCGGCGTGGCCGGGGCAGTCGACGTGCGCGTAGTGGCGGGCCGGCGTCTCATATTCGACGTGTGCCGTCGAAATGGTGATGCCACGGGCCTTTTCTTCCGGAGCCGCGTCGATCTGGTCGTACGCCTTGAACTCACCGAAGTACTTCGTGATCGCTGCCGTCAGAGACGTCTTGCCGTGGTCAACGTGGCCGATCGTGCCGATGTTGACGTGCGGCTTGTTGCGCTCAAACTTACTCTTTGCCATTTGAATGCTTCCTGTGAACGAAATGGTGGGCCCCGGCGAACCGGTTTAGTGCCGCCGTTTAAGGCTTTCGGCGACATTGCGCAAGACTTAATTGCAGACGCCATTCTTGGCCTGACAGCGCATATGGGAGACAATTCGCCGCCTGCAAGGCGATTCGCCGAAGTGCCCTCGAAAATCCCTGAAATCTCAGAGAAAATCGCATGGACGACTGGGGGACGAAGCTCAGGCGGTCGGCGCCGACCGCCCCTCGCCCGTCAGGCGATGGCCGCCATCGTGGAATTCACCGCCAGCGCGGAAACATCCAAAAACTACCGCGGCGGCGGTCGTATGAACTGGCTTCATGGAAACTGGAGCGGGTAGCGGGAATCGAACCCGCGTATTCAGCTTGGAAGGCTGCTGCTCTACCATTGAGCTATACCCGCGGGGTGGTCCGATCCGATGACGAATGGTGGAGAGAGTTGGATTTGAACCAACGTAGGCTGAGCCAACGGATTTACAGTCCGTCCCCTTTAACCACTCGGGCATCTCTCCAGTTTTCGTCCGGATCGCTAGACCAAGTTCGTCAGACTTCGAAGCGTTGCCGCCCGTCGTCTGCGCCGCGTATATGACCGGAGCATTTCAGTCTGTCAACACGATGACGACGGAAAAAACACGAAAAATTTCATTCGCCGCCGAAAGCCGGCATATGAAAGAAAGCCTATGCGGCGGCGAGCGCCATAGCTATAAAGCCGCATGAGCAAAGACAACAAATCCGGCGGCAAGTCCGCGACAGACCCATCCGCCAAGGATACGCATTACGCCAATCTGCGGCGCGCCCACCGTGACGCCAAGCGCGAACGCGGCGAGATTCCGACACCTCAGCCGCAGAAGCGCAGGCGCGGGGCTGAGGACTGGAAGCCGCCGGCTCTTGCCCCCGATCAGGTGCATCTCTACGGCCTGCATACGGTGCGCGCCGCCCTCGACAATCCCGAGCGCAAGAAGATCAAGCTGTTCGTGACGCAGAATGCGCTGGCGCGGCTCGAAGTCGACGTCGAAGCGCTCGGCATTCCCTTCGAAATCGTCTCGCCGCAGGAGATCGATAAGGTGCTCGGCCCGGAAGCGATCCATCAGGGCGTCATGCTGGAAACACGGCCGCTTCCGGTACGCCGGCTCGAAGCGCTGAAGGACAGCCCTCTCCTGCTCGTCCTCGATCAGGTGACCGATCCGCACAATGTCGGCGCGATCATGCGTTCAGCCGTCGCCTTCAATGCCGGCGCCGTTATCACCACCCAGAGACATAGCCCGACCGAGTCAGGCGTGCTCGCCAAGTCCGCCTCCGGCGCGCTGGAGCTGATACCTTATATACAGGTCACCAATCTCGCGGATGCGCTCGGCGAATTGCACAAGCTCGGTTTCTCCACCATCGGCCTCGATTCGGAAGGGCCGGCGCCGCTCGAAGGCACCTTCTCTGGCGAGAAGGTGGCGCTGGTGCTCGGCTCCGAGGGCAAGGGACTTCGGCAGAAGACGCGGGAAACCGTCAACGCACTTGCCCGCCTCGATATGCCGGGCGCGATCAAATCGCTCAACGTCTCGAATGCCGCAGCGATCGCGCTTTATGCGGCGCGTCTCCACCTGAAGGCATAGGTTGGCCTGCTCGGACGCCGCGCTCCTGCTCAGCTCGGCGTCTGGCAGCTGGCAGGTCCGTCCAGCGGTCGGCGCAGTGTATCGCCGGCCACATAGGCCACCTCAACGGGATAGACGATCACGCTCGGCAGCTTCTCGATTTCACCAGCGTGGCCGGGGCTGCGTTTGATTTCCGCCTTGTAGGCTGAGGCACAATCCGGCAGCTGCTTCAGCGGCAGCCCGGTTTCGGCGGCGATCGCCTTTGCGCAGGCAGCACCATCGAGATAGAGCGAGCAGGACGCCGTGTAGACGCGGCGGAAGTCGAGGGTCAGCTCCCCCTTCCCGCTCCTAATGGCGGCAAAATTGTCGCCCTCAAACGAATCGTCGAGTAGCCGCTCGCCCGTCGCCGCATCGTAGACGACGAAAGGCAGTCCGCCGTTCCACCCGTCCGCTGCCCGGAACAAGACGAAACCGCCGCTGACGCCCATGAGATAACCGGCTATATCGTCCTCGATCACCCGCTCGCGTTCGTCGGCGCGCTCACAGGGCGCATCGGCGGCAAGCAGCGCCAGCTTTTCGGCTCCGACCTCGCCGAGATCGACTTCCTTGACCATGAAGGCGGGATAACGGCTGCAGGTGATCTTCGGCTTTGCATCAGGATTGAGTTCGTCCTTAGGCATCGCGACGACGTCCACTTTTATCGGCCTGTCGAACGGTGCCGGGCTTTTGGACGCTCCGGCCAAGGAAATCAGCGCCGCAAGGATAGTCGATGTCGTGATCGTCCGCTTCATCACAGTCCGCCTCTGAAATGCTTCGGTATCTCTGACATGGTTCGATCCGGCGCGACAGATGGGAAACGGATGCCGGCAAGGCCCGTGCAACGCCTGGCCGATGCCGGAGAAATCCACTTTTGCCTTGGAAAGACCTTCCGGAACACTATGATCGGGCGATGACCGGTTGGCGCGACCGGTCAGAAGCAAGAAGGAACGATTCCCATCATGGCCATTCGACCGCTGATTTTCGGTATCCTCTTCATCGCGGTCTTCGTCGTGATTATTCTCAGCATCATCTGGGTGGACACCTCGCATCCCATCCACCAGCCCGATCCCCTGTCGCCGACGGCGCCCGGCCCCGCGACGCCGGGACCGGTGCAATAATCCCGGCCGGAACGCGGAGGGCGCTTACGCGTTAATCCCGGAATCGAACGAGGATTGAACGCTCATGCGCATAATGATCGCCGTCGTCGCCTTCATGGTCGTCTCCGTGCTCAGCATCGCGATGATGTCGCCATCGGGCGCCGGAGAGACCGGCAATGGCGACAGGATCGAGGCGAGCGTCAACGAGCCTATCGCGCATTAAAACAAAGGCCCGGATGATCCGGGCCTTTATCTTCAGCTGCGGTAGAGCCAGAACGGCATGCCGCGATCACGATCGCGCCACTCGCGGCGTTCCTGCCAACGCTCGGCACGCCACCGCCGCCAATGACGGCGATCATCGCGCCAATCGGAGCGGCGCCAATCGCGCTCGTCGCGCCAGCCACGGTCGTCACGCCAGCCACGGTCGTCACCATCGTCACGGTCGCGATCACGTCGCCAGCCATCACGAATTTGAACGATATCGCCCTGTGCCGACACGGCCGGCCGCTCGACCGGCATGGCGGCCGCCGGTGCGACGGACGCGAAAGCCCCACCGACTGAAATGGTTGCGGCGAGAAAGAGATGTGCGAGCCTCATGGCTGTTTCCTCATTGATGATGAGGCGAAGATAGTCGGGCGCGGCTGAATTGGCGCTGAAGCAGCCCTTCACGCGCTGTTCATCGAGCGATGCGGGCTATTAAAAAAATCTGCTGGGCGATCGAACAAAGCAGCGTCGAACCGAGGTTATGGCCTGCGAAGGCGGCGCCTCCGCTTAGCAGCTTTCTTCGGCTCGCCGAGCCGAAGCTCACAGAGCGTAGGCTGGTGCCCCCGGCAAGGTTCGAACTCGCGACCCCCTGATTACAAATCAGGTGCTCTACCAACTGAGCTACAAGGGCAATAATTGCCCAACTAGCAGATTCTATGATTCTGTAAAGGGAAATCCGTGCCTGCGCGAACAGGTCGGCTGCGGCTCAAAACGCTTCGCGGCAGAAAACGTCCTTGTCGTACAAGGCCTTTATCCTTTAGCTAGGACAGCATCATAAAGGGCATTGCATGGGCCGTTCATTTCAGACGCTATCCTTTCTCGCCTCACCAACGACGGAGGCGCTTGCCGCTCGCGAGGAGCTGATTCGCCTCTATGGTGACGTGCCGGCTGACGAAGCCGACGTCATCGTCGCGCTTGGCGGCGACGGTTTCATGCTACAGACGCTGCACCACACCATGAACTCCGGCAAACTGGTTTACGGCATGAATCGCGGTTCGGTCGGCTTCCTGATGAACGATTATCGCACCGAACAGCTTCAGGAACGCATCTGCCTCGCCGTCGAAAACGTCTTCCGGCCATTGCAGATGACGACGGCCAATGCCGACGGCACCAACTCGACGGCGCTCGCCATCAACGAGGTCTATCTTTTTCGCCAGTCCTATCAGGCGGCGAATCTGCGGGTCATGATAGATGGGCGCGTCCGCCTGGAGGAACTCATCTGCGACGGGCTGATGGTGGCGACACCGGCCGGATCGACGGCCTATAATCTTTCCGCCCATGGCCCGATCCTGCCGCTCGAAGCGCCGCTGCTCGCGATGACGCCGGTCAGCGCGTTCAGGCCGCGGCGCTGGAGGGGCGCGCTGCTTCCGAACAAAGTGACCGTCGATATCGACATTCTCGAGCCGGAGAAGCGGCCGGTGAACGCCGTGGCCGACAATACCGAGGTCAAGTCGGTGCTGCATATCCGAATCGCCCAGTCGGAGCATATGACGGCGCGCATCCTCTCCGATCCCGACCGCTCCTGGTCCGACCGTATTCTCGCCGAGCAGTTCAAGGATTGAGACGATGGCCATGCGAGGGATATTGACGACCACCATTTTCCTATTGGGATGGTCGGTCGCAGCCGCCCCGGCGCAGGATGCCATCCTGCCGGCATCGGTGATTTTCGCGACCAGCACCGGCTATTGGGAGGATGACGGCAACGCACCTGATGTCGAGCGGGCGCCGATGGGTGCCGAGAGCGTCGCCAACCCCGAGGGAAAGGCCACCCAGCGCCACGGCTACTACAAGCTCTTTGCCGTCCGCCAGGCCGACAGGACCTCGAAGGTCTACCTGCAGCAGATTGCCCAGACCGAGACCGGCCCGGCGATCGCCTCGACCATCGAACTGCAGGAAATCAGCGACCTGAAGCCTTACGTTACCGATATACGCCCGGAGAATTCGAACGGCATCATCAAGGAGCCGGGGCTGTTTGCCACGATCTATCTGAAGACCGATCCCGCCGCCGAGCCGGATAGCTGGACCGTGCTGATCGACGAATTCGGCGACATCACCGTGGAGAAGGCGACGAATTGAACGGCTGGGAATTGTTCGGAGAGACATCTGGGCGATGAAACTGGGCTATCGCGAGGGCATCCTCTACGACAAGAAGAGGTCGAATTGGGACGCAGCCGGCCCCAGGCCCATCAGCTGGTCGCTCTGGTACCCGGCTGCCGATGACGCCGGGGACAGCGATATAACGGAAAGAGGCTGGTTTCAGAAGGCGACTGTTGCCCGCGATGCGCCCATCCGACCGGCGACCGGGCCCTGCCCCCTCGTCCTGCTATCGCATGGCACCGGCGGATCCGCGGCCGGGCTGGAGTGGCTGGCGCGACGCCTGGTCGATCGTGGGTTTGCAGCGCTCGGCGTCAGCCATCACGGCAATACCGGCATCGAGCCTTATCGCGCCGAAGGCTTTGCCTGCCTTTGGGAGCGGGCGCCCGACCTCAGCTACATGCTCGACCATAGCGATGACTGGCTCGGCGATCTCTCGGGCCATATCGAAACGGCCCGCGTGTTTGCGGCCGGATTTTCGGCTGGAGCCTATAGCGTGATGCTGCTGCTTGGTGCTGTCGCCCAGTTCTCGCAGTTTGACCCGTCCCGGACGAAATCCGGTGGTTCGCGCGGACCAAGGGAATTTCCCGACCTGGCCGACCATATCCCGACATTGCTGCGCACCAGCGATGTGTTTCGCGATTCATGGTCGCGCGTGTCGCAGTCCTACCGTGACGAGAGAATCAAGGCCGCGCTCGTCTGCGCGCCGGGCCGGTCCGTTCTCTGTTTCAGCGAGGAAAGCCTGAAGGCCGTCGATGCGCCCACCCTTATCCTGGTCGGCGATGCCGACACGGCGGCACCGGCGGAGGAATGTTCGTCATGGCTGCATGCACGGCTGCGACGCAGTCGTCTTAGAATCTTCGGCGGCGGCCTTGGACATTATGTCTTCGTGCCGGAGGGCACGGCGCTCGGCCTCGCCTTTGCCGCAGAACTCTTTACCGATCCCCCGGGCATCGAACGCGCCGCCATTCATGACCAGATTGCCGATCTGTCGGCCGCGCTGTTTCACGACAGCGACGTCAGCGCCATGGTCTGAACAAAGAAAAGCCCCGTCTCCGGGGCTTTCGTGTCTCGATTCTGGTGTACCCTATCAGTCGACATCCTCGACAACCGCGTCGGCGGCGCCGCTGATGCGGTGGGCAAGGGCCGCTTCCATGAACTCGTTCAGATCGCCGTCGAGCACATCATCCGGGGCGCTGCTGGCGACGCCGGTGCGCAGGTCCTTGACCAACTGGTAGGGCTGCAGCACGTAGGAGCGGATCTGGTGGCCCCAGCCGATATCCGTCTTGGAGGCGGCTTCGGCGTTGGCGGCGTCCTCACGCTTCTTCAGTTCCGCTTCGTACATGCGGGCGCGCAGCATGTCCCAGGCCTTGGCGCGGTTCTTGTGCTGCGAACGCTCCTGCTGGCACTGCACGACGATGCCGGTCGGGATATGCGTGATGCGCACGGCCGAGTCTGTCGTGTTGACGTGCTGGCCGCCGGCGCCCGACGAACGATAGGTATCGATGCGGCAGTCGCTTTCGTTGATCTCGATCTGGATCGAGTCGTCGACAACCGGATAGACCCAGATCGACGAGAATGAGGTGTGGCGGCGCGCATTGCTGTCGTAAGGCGAGATGCGCACCAGCCGGTGCACGCCCGATTCCGTCTTCAGCCAGCCATAGGCATTGTGGCCCTTGACGAGCAGGGTCGCGGATTTGATGCCCGCTTCTTCGCCGTCATGGACTTCGAGAAGCTCGACCTTGAAACGCTGGCGTTCGGCCCAGCGGGTGTACATGCGCAACAGCATGTTGGCCCAGTCCTGGCTTTCGGTACCGCCGGCGCCGGAATGGACTTCGAGATAGGTGTCGTTGCTATCGGCTTCGCCGGAGAGCATCGCCTCCACCTGGCGGCGGGCGGCCTCGGCCTTCAAGGCCTTCAGCGTGTCCTCGGCTTCCTTGACGACGCCCTGGTCGCCCTCTTCCTCGCCAAGCTCGATCAGCTCGATATTGTCGTTCAGCTGCTGTTCGAGCTGCTTGACGCCGTTGATGCCGTCATCGAGCTGCTGGCGCTCGCGCATCAGCTTCTGCGCTTCCTGTGCATCGTTCCAGAGGTTCGGATCCTCTGCCTTGTTGTTCAACCAGTCCAGTCGTCTTATCGCCTGGTCCCAGTCAAAGATGCCTCCTCAGCAGGGTGATAGCCTGCTTGGTTTCATCGACTACGTTTTCGATTTCCGCTCGCATTTTCCGCTTCTCTGCTCGGTCTCTTCAAGTGCTGGTTTACGTCTTTGTTTCACGCAATTCCGGACGCAAAACCGCTGCGCACTTTTGCTGGAAATGCTCTAGAGACGCCCGCCGCGGATGTAAAGGGCCGCGGCAAGCGTTCCAAAATTCGGCGACGGTCAGAACAGGCCGGGCGTTCCGGTCTGGACGGCTTGGTTGGCCTGCGGCGAGGTCTTCAGGATCTCCTCCGGCGCCATGGTGCTGTCCATGCCGATGACGGAGAAGCTGTCGGCCGGGCCGGTGCCGGGCTTGAAAGCCTCGACAATGGTGTTCGGATCGCCGTCCGCGGCCGCCATGCCGGTCTTGCGGTCGATCGGGATCAGGTTCATGCCGGGCGGGATGACGAATTTGGATTCCGGCGTATCCTTGACGGCGGCCTGCATGAATTCGTTGAAGATCGGGGCGGAGAGACCGCCGCCGGTGCCGCCGCGGCCGAGCGGGGCCGGCGTATCGAAGCCCATATAGAGGCCGGCAACCAGATCCGGCGTGAAGCCGACGAACCAGGCATCCTTCTCGTCGTTGGTGGTGCCGGTCTTGCCGGCGACGTCGCGGCCGCCGAGGTCGATCTTGCCGGCGGCGGTGCCGCGCTGGATGACGCCCTGCATCATCGAGGTGATCTGGTAGGCGGTCATCGGGTCGAGAACGGTTTCGCGATTGTCGACGACATTCGGCTCTTCCTGGTTTTGCCAGTCACCGGCATTGCAGCCCTCGCACAGACGCTCCTCATGCTTGAAGATCGTCTTGCCATAGCGGTCCTGAATACGGTCGATCAATGTCGGCTTGATCTGCTTGCCGCCATTGGCGATGACCGAATAGGCCGAGACCATGCGCAGCACCGTCGTGTCGCCGGCGCCGAGCGACATGGAGAGAACCGGCAGCATGTGATCGTAGATGCCGAAGCGCTCTGCATATTCGGCGACGATGTTCATGCCGAGATCGTTGGCGAGGCGCACCGTCATCAGGTTGCGCGAATGCTCGATGCCCGAGCGCAGCGTCGAGGGCCCGCCGACTTCGCCGCCGTAGTTTTCCGGCTTCCAGACCTGGCCGCCCGACACGATCTCGATCGGCGCATCCATGATGACGGAGGCCGGCGTATAACCATTGTCCATCGCCGCCGCATAGACGAAGGGCTTGAACGAGGAGCCCGGCTGGCGCATCGCCTGGGTGGCGCGGTTGAATTCGGACTGCGAGTAGGAGAAGCCGCCGACCATGGCCAGCACGCGGCCGGTCTTCGGGTCCATGGCGACCAGGCCGCCCTGCACCTTCGGCGGCTGCTGCAGGCGGTAGGAGGTCGAGGCGTCGTCGCCGAGCTTTGCGACATAAACGACGTCGCCGGGGGCCAGGACGCCGACCGGCGACTTCGCGGTCTTGCGGGCGCCGTCGGCCGAACGGAAGGCCCACTGCATGTTCTTGGCATCGATCGTGCCGCGTTGACGCTCAGCCGCGACCTTGCCGCTTCCATCCTTGGCCGGCTGCAGGCCGATGTCGACATTGCTGTCGGACACGGCGAGCACGACGGCAAGCCGCCATTCCGGCACGTCGGACAGTGCGGGGATATCGGCAAGCGCCTTGCCCCAGTCACCGCTCGCATCGATCTGCTTGAGGGGGCCGTGGAAACCTCGGCGCTCGTCATAGGTGACCAGACCGTCCTGCAGCGCCTTGCGGGCAGCGAGCTGCATCTGCGGATCGAGCGACGTGCGCACTGAAAGGCCACCCTCATAGAGAACCTTTTCGCCATATTGGTCGATCAGCTGGCGACGCACGGCTTCGGCGAAATAATCCGATGCAAAGAGCGACGGGCCGGTCGTGCGGGCGGTGACGCCGAGCGGCTGCTTCTTGGCTTCCTCACCGTCGCTCTGGCTGACATAGCCGTTCTCGACCATGCGGTCGATCACCCAGTTGCGGCGCTCGAGCGCAGCTTCCGGGTGGCGGAAAGGATGATAATTGGCGGGCCCCTTCGGCAGCGAGGCCAGGTAGGCTGCCTCGGCGACGGTCAGTTCGGTGACGGATTTGTTGAAATAGGTGAGTGCTGCGCCGGCGATGCCGTAGGAATTCAGGCCGAAGAAAATCTCGTTCAGGTAGAGTTCGAGGATCTTGTCCTTGCTGTAGGCCTGCTCGATGCGGAAGGAGAGGATCGCTTCCTTGATCTTGCGGTCGATCGTCTGGTCCGAGCTCAAAAGGAAGTTCTTGGCGACCTGCTGGGTAATGGTGGAGGCGCCGACCGGACGGCGGCCGGAGCCGAAATTCTGCAGGTTGACGAGGATTGCGCGGCCGAGACCGGTAAGATCGACGCCCGGGTGATTGTAGAAATTCTTATCTTCGGCCGACAGGAAAGCGGCCTTCACGCGGTCGGGAATGGCCTGGATCGGCAGGAAAAGACGCTTTTCCTTGGCGTATTCGGCCATCAGGGCGCCGTTGCCGGCATGAACGCGGGTGGTCACCGGCGGCGCGTAGCTGTTCAGAACGGCATAGTCCGGCAGATCCCTGGCGACATTGGTGATATAGATGGCAACACCCGCCGCCGCGACCAGAAACAGGACGCAGGCCATTCCGAAGAAATATCCAAAAAGTCTAACCATATTTCAGCTACCGGTCTTTTCGATCTTCAATCGGCGCAGACGCAACGATTGCATGGATCAAGGCAATTTGCACGTTGCGCGGCTTACTCCATGAGCGTTACCGCCACAAGCCGATTCCGCGCCTCAGGCCTACGAAACATAAGCCGGAGTAACGGCGCGAATGTGAGCAAAATAGGGCTCTGCCCGCCGCATTCACCGCTGCGGCAGCGTTTCATTAGAACTGTCACATCCAAGCAACGCCGTCGCCGCCGCCAATCTGAGGCATCTTGCTCAGAACTTGATTCATGTGCCGCGCTTTAAGTCTTTGTTTTTTATGCATGTCAGCATGCCGCAACCCGCTACAGATCTTTGCGCGGCATGGATTAGCCGCCATTCGCCATGACGGCGGCGCGGTATCGCTTCACTGCGTCGGTCAAGAGACCGGCGATCTTGTCGCGCCAGGTCTCGTCGAGCAGCAGTTTCTCATCATCGGCATTCGAGAGGAAGCCGAGCTCGAGAAGGATCGACGGCACGTCAGGGGCCTGCAACACGCGAAAGCCGGCGTGACGGTGCGGATTGTTGATGGTGCCGACCTGATCCTTGAAGGAATTCAGCACGCTCTCGGCCAGCGAGATCGAAAAGGCCTGGGTCTCGCGCCGGGTCAGATCGAGCAGGATGTCTGCGACCTCGGGCGGCTCGGCGACCGTCTCCTTGCCGGCGATCTGGTCGGAAAGGTTTTCACGTTCGGCAAGGTCGGCGGCGAGCTTGTCGGATGCCTTGTCGGAGATCGTGTAGACGGTCGCGCCGCGGATATCCTTCTGCTTCAGCGTGTCGGCATGCAGCGAAATGAACAGGCCGGCATGGTTCTGGCGGGCGATCAGCACGCGCTGCGAAAGCGACAGGAACTCGTCATCCTCGCGCGTCAGGAAGGCCTTGATGCCCGGTTCCTTGTTCAGCCGGTCGGTCAGCGCCTTGGCGAAGGCGAGCGTTACCTGCTTTTCCTCGGTCTTGGTGTCCACGCCGATCGCACCGGTATCGATGCCGCCATGGCCGGCGTCGACGGCGATGACGAAATCGCCGGGAGCGGCTTTCTCAGGCGCCGGAATGGCGCTGGTCGTCTGGTCCGCCTCAGTTTGATCATTCCAGGATTGGGTCTTCACCAGCTCGGCAAAGGCCTGCTTGTCGATCATCTCGGCATCGAGCACGAGGCGATGCCCCTTGCCTGCCTCGTCGGCCTGCACTTTGGCGAGCGCCAGCTTCACCGGCCTTGCCGTCGTCAGCACGATGCGGGCGCTTTCCTCATCCATCTTGCCGTAACGGATGTCCTTGAACAGGCCGCGCGCGGCAAGATCCTTCGCCGGAAAGCCGAAGGCGGTGGCCGGCAGGTCGACGACGATGCGTTCCGGATTGGCGATATAGTGGACGGAGAAGCGCGGTTCGCGATCGAAGTCGATGACGATGCGGGTCCTGGCGTCGTCGCCGACGATGCGCGCACCATAAGCAAGCAGCGGATCTCCGGCTTCGACGGAGCCGGCAACGGCCAGGAGGCTGGCGGCCAGAAGCGTTGCCGTCAGAACCCGCCTTGCGAATGTCGATCGCCGCGCTGCGGATTTCGCCGCGATCCGAGCCCTCTTATACAATAAACCGCCACACCCTATTTGAATTGCCATGAACCCGACGCGGCTGCAGCGAACGTCCCTGTGACGAAACACCCGTTAGCCTGCCGAATCGCGATCACTTTATCCCCAGCTTCTATGCGTTACGAAATCCATCAATATTATGGCACATTTGGCTTTTCCCTTGCTATTGTGACACAGAAAACATACAACGAATTTCAGGGTAAAGTGTTGACGGGATAGAGTCGCCGCAAAGGCTGCCAGCCAGATCAGGACCTGGCGCCACATCGGTCATCGTCCGCCGTCTCATGCGCTTCATCCCTAGAACTGGATCCTGATTTTCCGGCTTATTGTCGGAATTCATTGGTGGATCAGCCACCACGCTCTCAGGGAGCAAACTCATCGGACCCGAACGGGTCTTCGTATTTGTCGATCACGCTTGGTTGTTGATGGTTTCGCAGCAGGTTTTATCTGAAGTGTACAGGCCCCGGACCGAAATGGTTCCGGCTGCTGTCTGGCTGCTGCCCTCCCCCTCGCATCAGGCGCGACTTTCATTATCCGGCGCGGCTACAGTGGACCGCATTCTTTCTGTTTCAACAGCAGTCGGGAATGCGCTCTCGCGGCCACGCCGAGGAGCACAGCTTACATGGCAGACAAAATGCTTATCGATGCGTCTCACGAGGAAGAGACGCGCGTCGTTGTCGTTCGCGGGAACCGCATAGAAGAATTTGACTTCGAGTCCCAGCACAAGAAGCAGATCCGCGGCAACATCTATCTTGCAAAGGTAACGAGGGTCGAGCCCTCGCTGCAAGCCGCCTTCGTCGATTACGGCGGCAACCGGCACGGCTTCCTGGCCTTCGCCGAAATCCATCCCGACTATTACCAGATACCGCTTGCCGATCGTCAGGCGCTGCTTCGTGCCGAAGCCGAGGAGCATCGCCGCGACGAAGATGTCGAGCATGTCGAAACCGCGCCGATGGTCGATCTTTCCAAGCAGGATCAGCCGGATGTCGGCATCGTTCCGGCAAAGGCGCCAGAAGCGGCTGCCGTAACGGAAGAGACGACAGCGGCAGAGGCCGCGGCATCGCCCAAGGCCGCAGACGAAGCGCCGGCCAAGAAGGCAAGGCCGCGCCGCAGCCGCAAGAAGGTGACCGAACCGGTCGCCGAAACGACCGCGACCGAGGACGCCGTTCCCACAGACGTCGAAGCCGAAGGCGCTTCGACCGTCGACAACGAGGATGACGGCTCGACCGGCGGCGCGATGGCCGCCATGGTGGAAACCGACGAGATTTCCGAGGACGTCGATACCAGCAAGCGTCGCCACGATGATGATGACGACGATGACGATCACGGCGAAGAGGAAGTCATTGAATCCGTCGGCGCCGAAGACGCGATGGAAGAAGTGCCGGACCGCGTGCAGCGCAAGCCGCGCAAGCAGTACCGCATCCAGGAAGTCATCAAGCGCCGCCAGATCCTGCTCGTGCAGGTCGCCAAGGAAGAGCGCGGCAACAAGGGTGCAGCCCTTACCACCTATCTCTCGCTCGCCGGCCGCTATTCCGTCTTGATGCCGAACACGGCGCGCGGTGGCGGCATTTCCCGCAAGATCACCAACCCTGCCGACCGCAAGCGCCTGAAGGAAATCGCGCGCATGCTCGAGGTACCGCAGGGCATGGGCGTCATTCTTCGCACCGCCGGCGCCAACCGCACCAAGGTCGAGGTCAAGCGCGACTTCGAATATCTGATGCGCCTGTGGGAGAACGTACGCACGCTGACGCTGGCGTCCACCGCTCCCTGCCTCGTCTATGAGGAAGGCTCGCTGATCAAGCGCTCGATCCGCGACCTCTATAACAAGGACATCAGCGAGATCATCGTTGCCGGCGAAGAAGGCTATCGTGAAGCGAAAGACTTCATGAAGATGCTGATGCCGAGCCACGCCAAGGTGGTTCAGCCCTATCGCGACATCCACCCGATCTTCTCGCGCTCAGGCATCGAAGCCCAGCTCGACCGCATGCTGCAGCCGCAGGTGACCCTGCGTTCCGGCGGCTACCTGATCATGAACCAGACGGAAGCGCTGGTTTCGATCGACGTCAACTCCGGCCGCTCGACGCGCGAACACTCAATCGAAGATACCGCGCTGCAGACGAACCTCGAAGCCGCGGAAGAAATCGCCCGCCAGCTTCGCCTGCGCGACCTTGCCGGCCTGATCGTCATCGACTTCATCGACATGGAAGAAAAGCGCAACAACCGCGCCGTCGAGAAGAAGCTGAAGGAATGCCTGAAGAACGACCGCGCCCGCATCCAGGTCGGCCGGATCTCGCATTTCGGCCTGCTCGAAATGTCGCGCCAGCGCATCCGCGCTTCGGTTCTCGAATCGACCACGCAGGTGTGCTCGCATTGCGGCGGCACCGGCCATGTGCGTTCGCAGTCCTCCGTCGCGCTGCATGTGCTGCGCGGCATCGAGGAATATCTGCTGAAGAACACCACGCACAACATCACCGTGCGCACCACTCCTGACATCGCGCTCTATTTGCTCAACCACAAGCGCCAGACGATCATCGATTACGAAAGCCGTTTCGGCGTCGCGATCGTCATCGACGCGGACGGTTCGGTCGGTGCGCAGCATTTCGCGATCGATCGCGGCGAAGCCGTGGAAAACCCGGTCAAGATCGAAACACTGTTCAACTTCGCAGCCATTCCCGAGGATGACGACGACGATATCGTCATCGAAGTGGATGAAGAGGAAGACGAAGAACTCGAGGAAAAGCCGGCCGCTGCCGAACGCCCCGCAGCAGCGCGCTCGGAAGGCGAAGGTGACAGTAACCGCAAGCGCAAGCGCCGCAGGCGCCGCCGCGGCCGCAACGGCAATGCCGAGCAGCCGGTATCGGCAGCAGGCGAAGCCGGTGACGAGGATGAGGATGGCGACGACGAGGGCGGCGAAGGTGATGAAAACACCGAAGCCACACCCGAGACGCGCGCTGAAAGCGAGGAATCGCAGCGCCGCAAGCGCCGCCGTCGCGGCAAGCGTGGCGGTCGCCGCAATCGCGCCGAGGATGGCTCCGAGCTGACGGCTGGCGAAGCCGGTGAAGACAATGGCGGCGACGAGGACGAAGGTGACGACGTTTCGAACGACGGCGCTCCTGGTGAAGCCGTAGCTGTCGAGGCGATTGCCGAGCAGGCTGACGAAGCTCAGCCCGCGATGGCAGCCGTCGAGAGCGCAGTGGTCATCACCGAAGATGTGAAGCCCGCCCGCAGCCGCGGCCGCCGCAAACCGGCGGCAGCGCCGGTCGAGGAACCGGTGGCGGAGACCGCACCTGTGGTCGAGGCAGAACCGGAGTTGGTGGAAGCCTCCGCCGATCTCGAAACATCAGTCCAGGAAGAGGCAAAGCCGGTTCGCGCCAACCGCGAATCCAATATCTCCTCCTCCGAGCCGACGGTGAAATCCACCACCCGCGTCGAGAATGGCGACGGCGATGACGGCAAGCCGAAGAAAGCCGGCTGGTGGCAGCGCCGTGGCTTCTTCTGAACGCTGATTTTCGGACGTAAACACTGAAATCCGGCCGCGGCGACGCGGCCGGATTTTCGTTTATGGCGATAGCGTGGGGAGTAGAAATGGGCGGCACTTTGCCACTGTGTACCGCAAGCGAGACGGCATAGAGCGCTTCACTATCGCTCGGCTCGACGCCGGCGAAGAGCGACCATCATCCCCGGTTGCGATCAGGCCGCCGGCGGATAGAGCAAGTCGACGATGTAGCTGGCGTCGAAACGGGAATCGAGCATGCCGTAAGTGGAGCGCCAGCCGCCGGCAAGGCGCGTCTCGATGAAGGCATCGGCAATGCGCCCGGCGCCCAGCCGATAGAGTTCGGCGGCACCGGCAGCCAGCGCCAGTTGCTCGACCAGCAGGCGCGCGGCGCCCTCGTCCTGTTCACACAGCGCGATTGCGGCGCGCAACACGTCGATCGTCTTCTTGCCGGCAGGGCCGAGATCGCGGGCAAGGCCGGCGAAGACGGTTTCGAACAGATCCTTGCCACGGTTGAGCACACGCAGCACGTCGAGCGCCATGACGTTGCCGGAGCCTTCCCAGATGGCGTTGACGGGCGCCTCGCGGTAATGGCGGGCGATCGGGCGATCTTCGATGTAGCCGTTGCCGCCGATGCATTCCATCGCCTCGTAGATCAGCGCCGGCGCGATCTTGCAGCACCAGTATTTGGCGACCGGCGTCATGACGCGGGCATAGGCCGCCTCCTCGGCATTGCCGCGCGCCTTGTCGAAGGCGTCGGCAAGACGGAAGGACAGCGCCGTCGCGGCGGCGACATCGAGCGCCATGTCGGCGAGCACGCGCGTCATGATCGGCTGGTTGACCAGCATCTTGCCGAAGACGCTGCGGCCGCGGGTGTGATGCACGGCTTCGGCAAGCGAGGCGCGCATGATGCCCGATGAGGCCAGCGCACAGTCGAGCCTGGTCAGCGTCACCATGTCGAGGATGGTGCGGATGCCGGCATCCGGACCGCCGAGCAGGAAACCGAATGTGTCTGTAAACTCGACCTCGGAAGAGGCGTTGGAGCGGTTGCCGACCTTGTCCTTCAACCGCTGGAACTGCAACCCGTTGGCGGAACCATCTTCCAGAAGGCGCGGCACGAGAAAGCAACCCATGCCCTCCTTCGTCTGCGCCAGCATGATGAAGGCATCGCTCATCGGCGCGGACATGAACCATTTGTGGCCGGACAGCCGGTAGATACCCTCGCTGACCTTTTCGGCAGCGGTCCTGTTGGCGCGCACATCCGTGCCGCCCTGCTTTTCCGTCATGCCCATGCCGATGGTCACGGCGGATTTCTGCATGGCGGGCTTGTTCGACGAATCATATTTGCGCGAGAGGATCTTTGGCGCCCAGTCCTTTTGGACAGCGGGCGAAGCCGACAGCGCCGCAACCGAGGCGCTGGTCATCGTCAGCGGGCAGAGATGGCCGGATTCCAGCTGTGACGTCAGATAAAACCGCGCGGCGCGAACCTTGTGCGCCTCATCCTTGGCCTCGGTATCGGCCTGCGGGTCCCAGACGGAGGAATGCAGCCCGACCGACATGGAGCGGCGCATCAGCGCGTGCCAGGCGGGATGGAACTCGACGACGTCGAGGCGCTCACCGCGCGGACCATGGGTGCGCAGCTGCGGCGCGCCCTGGTTGGCCATGCGCGCCAGTTCCTGCGCCTCCGGCGAGGTGACGTAGCGGCCCATATTTTCCAGATCTTCGCGGATGCCGCGCGGCAGGGCCGCCGTCAGGTCGACGATCAGCGGATCGGATCGATAGGCGTTGATGCCGGACCACAGGCTCGGCTGGTTGAGTTCTGCGAGTTTGTCGTCAGTCCGGTTGGCGGAGGTCATAATTCGCTTCTAGTGTAAGAACCCGGCAAAGGGAAACCGGAAGTTATGATTCGGTTCATTCTGCTCTATCGGAATTCGGGCGAAAATGCATGGGGACATAAGCCTTTGCCCACAGCGCATGCTTGCCCCGGCGGGCAGCACTCTTTATAGACCCGCCAGAGACAGCAAGAGGCAAGGTCATGGTCTTTTTCCCCCACCGCCACCTCATCGGCATCAAGGGCCTCACCGAGCAGGATATCACCTATCTTCTCGACAAGGCGGATGAGGCCATCAAGATCAGCCGCCAGAGAGAAAAGAAGACGTCGACGCTGCGCGGGCTGACGCAGATCAATCTCTTCTTCGAGGCATCGACCCGCACACAGGCCTCCTTCGAGCTTGCCGGTAAGAGGCTCGGGGCCGACGTCATGAACATGTCGGTCGGCAATTCCTCGGTGAAGAAAGGCGAAACGCTGATCGACACGGCGATGACGCTGAATGCCATGCGCCCCGACGTGCTGGTGATCCGCCATTCGAGCGCAGGTGCCGCCGCCCTTCTCGCCCAGAAGGTCTCCTGCTCGGTCGTCAATGCCGGCGACGGGCAGCACGAACATCCGACCCAGGCGCTGCTCGACGCGCTGACGATCCGTCGCGCCAAGGGCAAGCTGTCGCGCATCATCGTGGCAATCTGCGGCGACGTGCTGCATTCGCGGGTGGCGCGCTCCAACATCCTATTGCTCAACGCGATGGGCGCCCGCGTCCGTGTCGTCGCACCTGCAACCCTCCTGCCCGCCGGCATCGCCGAGATGGGCGTCGAGGTCTTCCATTCGATGAAGGAAGGGCTGAAGGACGCCGACGTCGTGATGATGCTGCGGCTGCAGCGCGAGCGCATGTCCGGCGCCTTCGTGCCTTCGGTGCGCGAATATTATCACTTCTACGGACTCGACGCCGAAACGCTGAAAGCCGCCAAGGAGGATGCGCTGGTCATGCATCCCGGCCCGATGAACCGCGGCGTCGAGATCGCGTCTGAGGTGGCGGACGGGCCGCAGAGTGTGATCGCCGAACAGGTGGAGATGGGGGTGGCGGTGCGCATGGCGGTCATGGAGACGCTGCTCGTCTCGCAGAACCAGGGTCCCCGCAGCGATGGAATGATGGCATGAGCAACCCGATCGTCCTCAAGAACGTCCGCATCGTCGATCCCTCGCGCAACCTCGATGAAGTCGGAACGATCATCGCCAAAAACGGCGTGATCATCGCCGCCGGCCATGCGGCGCAGAATCAGGGCGCGCCTGATGGCGCCGTCATCCGCGACTGCACGGGCCTTGTGGCGACGCCCGGCCTCGTCGATGCGCGCGTCCATATCGGCGAACCCGGCGGCGAGCATCGTGAGACGATCGCCTCGGCGAGCCGGGCGGCGGCGGCCGGGGGCGTCACCTCGATCATCATGATGCCGGACACCGATCCCGTCATCGACGACATCGCGCTCGTCGAATTCGTCAAGAAGACGGCGCGGGATACGGCCGCCGTCAATGTCTATCCGGCAGCCGCCATCACCAAGGGCCTTGCCGGCGAGGAAATGACCGAGATCGGCCTGTTGATGCAGGCCGGCGCCGTCGCCTTCACCGATGCCCATTCCAGCGTCCACGACACGCAGGTGCTGCGCCGGATCATGACCTATGCGCGCGAATTCGGCGCCGTCATTTCCTGCGAGACGCGTGACAAATATCTCGGCGCCAACGGCGTCATGCATGAGGGGCTTTTCGCCAGCTGGCTCGGGCTCTCCGGCATTCCCAGGGAAGCCGAGCTCATCCCGCTCGAACGCGATCTCAGGATCGCCGAGCTGACGCGCGGACGTTATCACGCCGCGATGATCTCGGTGCCGCAATCGGTCGAGGCGATTGAACGCGCCCGCAGCCGCGGCGCCAAGGTGACCTCAGGCATCTCGATCAACAATCTGGCGCTCAACGAAAACGACATCGGCGAATACCGCACCTTCTTCAAGCTCTATCCGCCGCTGCGACCGGAAGACGACCGGGTGGCGATGGTCGAGGCCCTTGCCAGCGGCGCGATCGACATCATCGTCTCCTCGCATGACCCGCAGGACGTCGATACGAAGCGCCTGCCCTTCGCCGAGGCGGAGGACGGCGCGATCGGGCTCGAAACCATGCTGGCGGCGGCGCTGAGGCTTTACCATGGCGGCCAGGTGAGCCTGATGCGCCTGATCGACGCCATGTCGACCCGCCCCGCCGAGATTTTCGGCCTCGCCGCCGGCACGCTGAAGCCGGGTGCGGCGGCCGATATCGCGCTGATCGATCTCGATGAGCCTTGGCTTGTCGCCAAAGACATGCTTCTCTCCCGTTCGAAGAATACGCCGTTCGAGGATGCGCGCTTCAGCGGACGGGCGGTCGCGACATACGTCTCGGGAAAGCTTGTCCACGCAATTTAGGAGACGGCTGGACCGAGGATAGGCCACGGAGGGCCGAGGGGGCATATGTTATCCAATCTCATGTCATGGCAGATCACCCTGCCGATCGCGCTTGCCGCAGCCATCATCGGATATCTCTTCGGCTCCATTCCTTTCGGCCTGATCCTGACGCGTGCGGCCGGCCTCGGCGACGTGCGCAGCATCGGCTCCGGCAATATCGGCGCGACCAATGTGCTCAGAACAGGAAACCGCAAGCTCGCTGCGGCGACGCTGCTGCTCGATGCGCTGAAGGCATCGGCGGCGGCCTGGGTCGTCGGTTATTTCCTCGGTGAGGAGGCGGCGATCATCGCCGGCTTCTTCGCCTTCATTGGTCATCTCTTCCCGGTCTGGATCGGCTTCAAGGGCGGCAAGGGTGTCGCCACCTATATCGGCACCCTGCTCGGCGTCGCGCCGATCATGGTCGTGCTCTTCGCCGCCGTCTGGCTGGCCGTCGCCTTCACCACCCGCTACTCCTCGCTGTCGGCACTGGTCGCCATGCTTGTCATCCCGGTGGCGCTGTGGATCCTGGGCAACGAAAAGGTTGCGGCAGTGATGGCGATCATGACCCTGATTTCCTACTGGAAGCACAAGGCGAATATCTCGCGGCTGATGGGCGGGACGGAAAGCAAGATCGGGGCAAAGGGATAATGGATGCGCTGAGCGCGGGACCAAAAGGCGTCGTGCTGACCGAACGGCAGAGAATTGCCTGGCTGCGCCTCATCCGTTCCGACAATATCGGCCCCGCCACCTTTCGCGACCTCATCAATCATTTCGGTTCGGCCGAGGCAGCGCTTGCCGCATTGCCGGAGCTTTCGGCGCGCGGCGGCGCCACGCGGGCAATCCGCATCGCCAGCGAGGCCGAAGCACATCGGGAACTGGAGGCAGCGCATCGTTTCGGCGCCCGCTTCGTGGGCATCGGTGAGCCGGACTATCCGCAGGCACTGAAACAGATCGACGGCGCACCGCCGCTTCTCGCCGTCAAAGGCGCGCTTGCCGCCGCCAAACGACCGGCCGTCGGCATTGTCGGCTCACGCAACGCCTCGGTCGCAGGCACGAAATTCGCGGCGATGGTGGCGCGCGACTGCGGCAGGGCGGGTTATACCGTGGTCTCGGGGCTGGCGCGCGGCATCGACACATCAGCCCACCGTGCGAGCCTCGAGACAGGCACCATCGCCGCCCTTGCGGGGGGTCTCGACCAGCCCTACCCGCCGGAGAATATCGGCTTGCTCGAAGAGATCACTGGCTGCAACGGCCTGGCGGTCAGCGAGATGCCCTTCGGCTGGGAGCCCCGCGCCCGCGACTTTCCGCGCCGGAACCGGCTGATCGCCGGCATTGCGCTCGGCCTCGTCGTCATCGAAGCAGCGACACGTTCGGGCTCGCTGATCACGGCGCGGCTTGCCGGCGAGTTCGGTCGCCTGGTGTTTGCCGTGCCCGGCTCCCCCCTCGATCCGCGCTGCCATGGCACCAACGGCCTGCTGAAGGACGGTGCATCGATCGTCACCGCCCCCGTCGATGTCGTCGAGGCTTTGGCGCCGCTTGCGCAATTCGACCTGTTCCCGTCATCGATGGCAGAGGAACCGGCGCGTGAGGGCAAGGCAATTTCGGTGCCACCCGGCGATCCCGACCGAACCCGCGTCATCGATGCGCTCGGGCCGACGCCGGTCGAGATCGACGACGTCATCCGCCATACCGGTCTGTCGGCATCCGCGGTCTATCTCATCCTTCTGGAACTCGATATATCGGGCAGGCTGCAGCGCCATCAGGGCGGGTTCGTCTCGCTTTCCGATTGAACTTTGCACGATATCGCAGAATTGCCGCCCCCTGTGTCGAAAACCTTCGACAACCTATCTACGATTGCACTTCCCCGATAAACTCCCTTCGGCTGCACCGGATGCAAGAACTAAAATTGTAGCAAACCCCTTGACCGCGGCGATTTCCCTGTCCATGTCGGAGGGCCGGGATCCATCTTTCGGTGTGTGTCGCGCTGGCTTCAACGCTGGCGTCGTTTCCTTTTTAGAGAATCATCATGAATGTTGTAGTGGTGGAATCGCCTGCCAAGGCCAAGACGATCAACAAGTATCTGGGTCCGGGATACAAAGTGCTCGCCTCCTTCGGCCATGTGCGCGATCTGCCTGCCAAGGACGGCTCAGTTCTTCCTGATCAGGATTTCGAAATGCTTTGGGAGGTCGATAGCGCCTCCGCAAAGCGGATGAAGGATATTGCCGATGCGGTGAAATCCTCCGACGGCCTTTTTCTCGCGACCGACCCGGATCGCGAAGGCGAAGCGATTTCCTGGCACGTTCTCGATATGCTGAACAAGAAGCGCGTGCTGAACGGCAAGCCGGTCAAACGCGTCGTCTTCAACGCCATCACCAAGAAGGCGGTGCTCGACGCGATGGCCGATCCGCGCGACATCGACGTGCCGCTCGTCGACGCCTATCTGGCGCGGCGCGCGCTCGACTATCTGGTCGGCTTCAATCTTTCGCCGGTGCTCTGGCGCAAGCTGCCCGGCGCCCGGTCGGCCGGCCGCGTCCAGTCGGTGGCGCTTCGTCTGGTCTGCGACCGTGAATCCGAGATCGAACGCTTCATTTCGGAAGAATACTGGAACATCTCGGCCCTTCTAAAGACACCGCGCGGCGACGAGTTCGAGGCCAGGCTGGTTTCGGCGAATGGCAAACGGCTGCAGCCGCGCGCGATCGGCAACGGCGAGGATGCCGGCAAGCTCAAGGCATTGCTCGAAGGCGCAAGCTATATCGTCGACTCCGTCGAAGCGAAACCGGTCAAGCGCAATCCCGGACCGCCGTTTACGACCTCGACCCTGCAGCAGGCCGCCTCCTCCAATCTCGGCTTCTCCGCCTCGCGCACCATGCAGATCGCCCAGAAGCTCTATGAAGGCGTCGATATCGGCGGCGAGACGGTCGGTCTCATCACCTATATGCGAACCGACGGCGTGCAGATGGCGCCCGAGGCGATCGATGCGGCGCGCCGCGCCATCGTCGACCAGTTCGGCGAGCGCTATATGCCCGAGAAGGCGCGCTTCTATTCCACCAAGGCCAAGAACGCCCAGGAGGCGCACGAGGCGATCCGTCCGACCGATTTCTACCGCTCGCCCGACCGCGTGCGCAAATTCCTCGATGCCGATCAGATCCGCCTCTACGACCTGATCTGGAAGCGCGGCATCGCCAGCCAGATGGCGTCGGCCGAAATCGAGCGCACGACGGCTGAAATCACCGCCGACAACAAGGGCGAGAAGGCCGGGCTGCGCGCCGTCGGTTCGGTCATCCGCTTCGACGGTTTCATCGCCGCCTATACCGACCAGAAGGAGGACGGCGAGCAGAGTGACGACGGCGACGAGGATGGCCGCCTGCCGGAGATCAATGCACGCGAGACGCTCGCCAAGCAGAAGATCAACTCGACGCAGCATTTCACCGAGCCGCCGCCGCGCTATTCGGAAGCCTCGCTGATCAAGAAGATGGAAGAGCTCGGCATCGGCCGCCCCTCCACCTATGCCGCGACGCTGGCGACGTTGCGCGACCGCGACTATGTGACGATCGACAAGCGCAAGCTTATCCCGCAGGCCAAGGGCCGGCTGGTGACCGCTTTCCTCGAAAGCTTCTTCACCAAATATGTCGAATACGACTTCACCGCCGATCTCGAAGAGAAGCTCGACCGGATTTCCGCCGGCGAGCTGAACTGGAAGCAGGTGCTGCGCGACTTCTGGAAGGATTTCTTCGCCCAGATCGAGGACACCAAGGAACTGCGCGTCACCAACGTGCTCGATTCGCTGAACGAGGCGCTGGCGCCGCTCGTCTTCCCGAAGCGCGAGGATGGCAGCGATCCCCGGATCTGCCAGGTCTGCGGCACCGGCAACCTGTCGCTGAAGCTCGGCAAATACGGCGCCTTCGTCGGCTGCTCAAATTATCCGGATTGCAACTACACCCGCCAGCTCTCCTCCGAAAACGGCGGAGAGGCGGACGGTGCTGCCCTTAACGAGCCGAAGAACCTCGGCACCGATCCGACGACCGGCGAGGAGCTGACGCTGCGGTCCGGCCGCTTCGGCCCCTATATACAGCGCGGCGACGGCAAGGAAGCCAAACGCGCCTCGCTGCCGAAGGGATGGAAGCCCGAGGATATCGACTATGAAAAGGCGATGGCATTGATCTCGCTGCCGCGCGATATCGGCAAACACCCCGAAACGGGCAAGATGATCTCATCCGGCATCGGTCGCTACGGGCCGTTCCTCCTGCATGACGGTTCCTATGCCAATCTGGAAACCGTCGAGGACGTGTTCTCGGTCGGCCTCAACCGTGCCGTGACTGTTATCGCCGAAAAGGCGAACCAGGCGCCGGGGCGGGGTTCGCGCGGGACACCGGCGGCGCTGAAGACGCTCGGCGATCATCCTGATGGCGGCCCCATCACCGTTCGCGACGGCAAGTACGGACCTTACGTCAATTGGGGCAAGGTCAATGCGACATTGCCGAAGGGCAAGGACCCGCAGGCGATCACCGTCGAGGAAGCGCTCGCGCTGATCACCGAAAAGGCCGGCAAGGCGCCTGCAGGCAAGACGGCAAAGGCGAAGGCCAAGCCGAAGGCGGCGGCCGCCGAAGCCAAGACCACCAAGACGGCGGCCAAGCCGAAGGCAACGAAGGCGAAAGCGCCGGCGAAATCGAAAAAGGGCTGACGTGAGCAGGATACCGCGCGAGAGAACGAACCCCGCGGGCAAGCGCCCGGGCAAGATCGGCCGCTCGGGCAAGGATGCTCCCGCCGTCGAGCCGCTGAACATCGTCCACGGCGCCCTGCCCTCACGCGAGGTGATCCTGCGCTTCATCGCCGATCATCCGCAGAAAGCCTCCAAACGCGAACTCGCCAAGGCTTTCGGCCTGAAGGGCGACAGCCGCGTCGAGCTCAAGCACATGCTGCAGGAACTCGAGCAGGAAGGCATGCTGCAGAAGAACCGCAAGTCGCTGATCCGTCCCGGCGCGCTGCCGCCCGTCACCGTTCTCGATATCACCACACGCGACAAGGATGGCGATCTGATCGGCCGGCCGGCGGAATGGCCGGAGGACCAGGGCGTCGCACCCGCCGTCGCCATCCGCCAGCAATCGCCCGCAGGCCGCCAGGGCAAGGGCAAGGCGCCCGTCGCCGGCCTCGGCGACCGCATCCTGGCAAAGATCTTCCCGGCCGTCGATCGCGGCGGGCCGGCCTATACGGCGCGGATCATCAAGGTGATCGACAGGCGCCGCGGCGCCTCGATGGGCGTCTTCCGCACCGCACCCGGCGGCGGTGGCCGGCTGCTGCCGATCGAACGGCGCGGCGAGGAAATGGTGATCGATCCCGACTTCACCGGCGGCGCCGCGGACGGCGACCTGGTCGAAGTGGAAGTCGCCCGTCTCGGCCGCTTCGGCCTGCCGCGCGCCAAGGTGCTTTCCGTCGTCGGTTCCGTCGGTTCGGAAAAGGCGATCTCGATGATCGCCATCCATGCACACGGCATCCCGCATGTCTTCCCGCCTGCGGTCATCGCCGAGGCGGATGACGCCAAGCCTGCCAACATGTCGCATCGCGAGGATTGGCGCGACGTGCCGCTGATCACCATCGATCCGGCCGACGCCAAGGACCATGACGATGCGGTCTATGCCGAGCTCGACCCCTCGCCCGACAATCCCGGCGGCGTCCTCGTCACCGTCGCGATTGCCGACGTTTCCTGGTATGTCCGCCCCAATTCGCCGCTCGACCGCGAGGCGCTGAAGCGCGGCAACTCGGTCTATTTCCCGGATCGCGTCGTGCCGATGCTGCCGGAGCGCATCTCCAACGATCTCTGCTCGCTGAAGCAAGGCGTCGACCGCCCGGCGCTCGCCGTGCGCATGAGCTTTTCCGCGGAAGGCCGCAAGATCGGCCACACCTTCCATCGCATCATGATGAAGAGCGCCGCAAAGCTCTCCTACCAGCAGGCGCAGGCGGCGATCGACGGCAAGCCAGACGATCAGACCGGACCGATGCTCGAGCCGATCCTGAAGCCGCTCTGGCACGCCTATGAGGTGATGAAGCGCGGACGCGACCGGCGCCAGCCGCTGGAACTCGACATGCCGGAGCGCAAGATCCTGCTGAAGCCCGACGGCACGGTCGACCGGGTCTTCGTGCCGCCGCGGCTCGATGCGCACAAGCTGATCGAAGAAATGATGATCCAGGCGAATGTCTGTGCCGCCGAGACCCTGGAAAAGAAACGCCAGCCGCTGATCTATCGCATCCATGACGGCCCGACGCTCGCCAAGCAGGAAATCCTGCGCGAGTTCCTGGCGACACTCGGCATCTCGCTGGCCAAGGGCGGGAATATGCGCGCCAACAGCTTCAACGGCATTCTGGCGAAGGCGGACGGTACGCCGCACCAGACCATGGTCAACGAGATGGTGCTGCGTTCGCAGAGCCAGGCGATCTACGGTCCCGAGAATATCGGTCATTTCGGCCTCAACCTGATGAAATACGCCCACTTCACCTCGCCGATCCGCCGCTACGCCGATCTCATCGTGCATCGCGCCCTCGTCGGTTCGCTGGGCTTCGGCGAAGGCGGCATTACGCCCGACGAAGAGGCGGCACTCGACGATATCGCCGCCGAAATCTCGACCTTCGAGCGCCGCGCCATGGCCGCCGAGCGCGAGACGGTCGACCGGCTGATCGCCCATCATCTGAGCGGCCGCGTCGGCGAGGAATTTGCCGGGCGGGTCTCGGGCGTGACGAAATCGGGGCTTTTTGTCGCCTTGCCGGACTATGGCGCCGACGGCTTCGTCCCTATATCTACGCTCGGCACCGATTATTTCATCTATGACGAGGCGCATCAGGCGCTGTCAGGGGAGCGAACGGGGCTCGGCTATCGCCTGGGCGACAGCGTCACCGTGAAGCTTGCCGAAGCGATCCCGCTTGCCGGCGCGCTGCGTTTCGAGATGATCAGCGAGGGCCGCGAGATGCCGACGGCGGTGCGCTCCTTCCACAAAGCGGGCCGCCGCGACAGGGGCCAGGTCCGCAAGAAACCCGGAACGAGGCCGCCGCGCGGACGGCACTAGCCCACCGGCTCGAAAATCGGAATCGATTTTCGAAAAGCGCGATGCAAGGATTGAAAAAGTTAGAGCGTTCTTTGTGCGTCCGAAAGGACGCACGGGGCTCTATGTCCGAAAGAGGAACAGGCGATGATCACACAGACCGATCCGGCGGTCCGCTACGGAGATGCGCCCGAGGTCGAGCGTCCGGTTGGGCGCTCGGTCATACGCGGGCTGATGAACCGCTGCCCGGCCTGCGGTAACGGCAAGCTCTTTCGCGCCTTCCTGAAACCGGTCGATCATTGCGCGGCCTGCGGCGAGGCGATGCATCACCAACGCGCCGACGACCTGCCGCCCTATATCGTCATTCTCGTCCTTGGCCACGTCGTGGTCGGCGGCTATATGCTGACCGACCTGACCTTCGTGCTGCCGGTCTGGGTGCACCTTGCCATCTGGGCGCCGATCACCGTCATCACAGCGCTCGCCTCGATCCAGCCTATCAAGGGCGGCGTCATCGGCCTGCAGTGGGCGCTGCGCATGCACGGTTTCGGCGGGGAGAGTGATGGTGCGGACGATTATGACATCCCCGGCCGGCCGGATTAGAGCATGTCGAGCAAAAGCGCGAGCCGCGAATCTGAAAGATCGCGACGCGCTTTAGCGCCTTCACCTTCCAGACATATTTAACGTGTAGTGCCAGCGCTCCACCGACCACCACCCGAACGCGGCAGCCGACGATCCTCAACGACTTGACATGGTACGCTTTTCTTGTCTGAACAGGCTTTACATTCCGCAGGTGGTCACTCACATCGGAAATACTGCGAAACGCTGCCTGTCACCTGGGTTTGGCACGCCTGTGTCTTTCTATGCGAGGTGACAGGCCGGTTCGCTCGCGTAGCTTTCTAAGGATGGATAAATGTCTCAGCCGAGAAACGGCACACCGGGCGATGTCGAGGAAATCCATTGGCCTTCTCTGGTGGCAGCCATCTCGTCCATATCAGCCGTCGGCATAGCAATCGGCCTCGGACTCCCGCTTCTCAGCATCATCCTCGAAAAACGCGGCATCTCGTCCACCTTGATCGGGCTCAACACGGCGATGGCCGGGGTTGCGGCGATGGCCGCCGCACCAATCACCACCAAGCTTGCCCATAAATACGGCGTTGCGCCGACGATGCTCTGGGCGGTGCTGATTTCGGCGCTGAGCGCGCTCGGTTTTTATTACGCCGAGGATTTCTGGATGTGGTTTCCGCTGCGTTTCGCCTTCCATGGCGCGACGACGACGCTGTTCATCCTCTCCGAATTCTGGATCAATGCCGCTTCGCCGCCTTCCAAGCGCGGCTTCGTGCTCGGCATCTACGCGACGGTGCTTTCCCTTGGCTTTGCGGCCGGGCCGCTGCTCTTTTCGATCCTCGGCAGCGACGGCATCTTCCCCTTCCTGATCGGCGCCGCCGCCATCCTGCTTGCCGCCATCCCGATCTTCATCGCCCGCGACGAAAGCCCGGTGCTCGAGGAAAAACCGGAGCTGCATTTCATGCGCTACGTCTTCCTGGTGCCGACGGCGACGGCGGCGGTCTTCATCTTCGGCGCGGTCGAAGCGGGCGGGCTGTCGCTTTTCCCGATCTTTGCCGTGCGCGCCCATTTCACCGAATCGCAGGCAGCACTTCTGCTGACCATGATGGGTGTCGGCAACGTCATCTTTCAGATCCCGCTCGGCCTGCTCTCCGACCGCATCGGCGACAAGCGGCCGCTTCTGGCTGCCATGGCGCTGATGGGGTTCATCGGCTCGATGATGCTGCCGCTGCTGGTCGACAACTGGCTGCTGATGGCCGGGCTCCTGCTTTTCTGGGGCGGCTGCGTCTCCGGCCTCTATACGGTCGGACTCAGCCATCTCGGCTCGCGGCTGACGGGTTCCGACCTTGCGGCGGCCAATGCTGCCTTCGTCTTCTGTTATGCGATGGGAACCGTGGCCGGGCCGCAGGCGATCGGCGCGGCGATCGATGTCGCTGGAAATAATGGTTTTGCCTGGGCGATTGCCGCCTTCTTCGGCCTGTACGCGCTACTTTCCGGCATCAGACTGATGTTCATTCGAAAACGGACTTGACTTTTCGGGCTGGATTCGTAGTTTCGCGCCAGAATTTGCCGTGGAGCCCATCCGGCTTCCACGGCTTTCATTTTCTTAAAGGCAGGACGACCATGGCCAAGGCTACAACAATCAAGATCAAGCTGCTGTCGACAGCCGACACCGGTTTCTTCTACGTCACGACGAAGAACAGCCGTACGATGACGGACAAGATGACGAAGACGAAGTACGACCCGATTGCTAAGAAGCATGTCGAGTTCAAGGAAACCAAGATCAAGTAACCGCTTGAGCTGACGGATTTCAAAAAAGCGCGCGCTTTCGGGTTGCGCGTTTTTTATTGTCCGGATGATCGTCTTTGAGAGATGATAGCGCAAACAGACAAAACGCCGCCCTTCCATCTTCGGGAAGTGACGGCGTTTTTGTGAAAGGGGGTCGGCCAGCATGCAAAACGGCACGAGGAACCGCTATAACTTGCCTACTAGCCGACCGACCCCACGACCCAGGAGATGCGGCGGACCTGAGCATCATGGGGTATCGACAACTCCTCAACGGGAGCGCTTCTCTTATGAGCCGATAATTTGCGCAGAAATGAAAGAAAATCAACAAATTCTTAATGGTGAAATTTGTTAGCCTGATTCTATGGTTAAAAGTCCAGATTTGGGACATACAAAGATTTGTCGGCTCTGCTTGGGCTTGAAGCCTAGAGTTGGACCATCCCAAGAAATTCGACAATATAACTTAACAACTTACGCCTCCCCTCCCCTTACGTGAGGTGACGTCGCCGCAGTCTATTTGGCCCTTCCGGCGACAGGCATTTTTTATAGTCTCCATTTCATCTTGAGCCAGCGGCCAGACATCCTCAACACTGTCGCAGGTCGACCTATCCGCAGCAACGCCGATGGTCCATTTTTGGGCTATTGAGTTGCAAAATTTTCGCCCCGCATTGCATAAGCGAAGATTAAAAATCGGTAACGATTGGCTTACAGCGGTGGAAAACCCGCAAATGGTGCCTATGGCGGCAACTGATTCGTCAGGCGGCTGCGGCGACCACGCGGTTGCGGCCGGTATTCTTGGCCTCGTAAAGGGCCAGATCCGCCTGTTTCATCAGCTGGTCCGGGGTCAGTACCGCCGCAATCCGCGAGGCGATGCCGAAGGAAGCGGTGACGTTCAGCGCTTGGCCGGCGTGTTTCAGCATGAAGGGAGCGCTTTCGATCGCCGCGCGCAGGCGCTCGGCTACAGTAGCGGCAATTTCCGGCGAGGTGTCGGGCATCACGACGACGAATTCCTCGCCACCGTAGCGGCAGGCGAGATCGGCGCCACGGATGGTCGAACGGACGCGATTTGCGAATTCCCGCAGCACTTCGTCGCCGCCGTCATGGCCGTAGGTGTCGTTTACCTGCTTGAAGCGATCGATATCGGTGATCAACACCGAAAGCGGTCGGCCCCGGGCCATCGAACGGTTGAAGAGAAGGTTCAGATGGTTGTCGAGATAGCGCCGGTTATAAAGGCCGGTCAGCGGATCGGTGACGGCAAGCTCGATCGTCTGCTTGACGCTGGCGCGCAGGCGGTCGTTGTAGCGCTTGCGGCGGATCTGCGTCAGGCTGCGGGCAACAAGCTCGTTGGGATCGACCGGGCGGATGATGTAATCGTTGACGCCGAGATCGAGCGCGCGCACCACCATGTCGTCCGCGCCCTGCTCGGTGATGATCAAAATCGGCAGGAAGCGCGTGCGCTCCAGCGAGCGCAGCTGCGAGCAGAGGCGAAGCGGATCGTAGTCATCGAAATTGGCATTGACGATGACAAGATCGAAGGCGCTTTCGGCCGCCTCGAAGAGGGCAGCCTGCGGATCGGAAAGGGCAAGCACGTCGGCGACCGGCTTCAGCGCCTTGACGAGGCGCTCCTGCGAATTGGCGCGGCCGTCAACGAGCAACACTTGAGCGGTCTCATCGGCGCGGCCCTCGCCTGCTCGCGCGAGGTCGTCGATGCCCATCGTATGGGCGGTATCGGAGCGGATGCGCAGCTCGTCGCTCAACGTCTTCAGCCGCAGCAGGCTCTTCACCCGAGAGATCAGCTGCAGATCGTTGACCGGCTTGGTGAGGAAATCATCGGCGCCAGCCTTCAGGCCGCGCACGCGATCGGCCGGCTGGTCGAGCGCGGTGACCATGACGACTGGAATATGGGCTGTCTTCTGGCTCGCCTTCAGCCGTTCGCAGACCTCGAAACCGTCTATGCCGGGCATCATGATGTCGAGCAGGATGAGATCGACCTGGTTGCGCTCGCAGATCGCCAGCGCCGTGTAGCCGTCGGCTGCGGTCATCACGTCGAAATACTCCGCGAGCAGCCGCGCCTCAAGCAGCTTCACGTTGGCCGGAATATCGTCAACCACCAGTATTCGCGCAGTCATAAGTGTCTTTCCGATGCGTCAAGCATCGCCCAGATAGGTCTTGATCGTCTCGATGAATTTTGGAACCGAGATCGGCTTGGAAACATAGGCCTCGCAGCCGCCCTGGCGGATCCGCTCCTCGTCGCCCTTCATCGCGAAAGCCGTGACGGCGATGACGGGAATCACATGCAGCTCGTCGTCTTCCTTCAGCCATTTGGTGACTTCGAGGCCTGAGACCTCGGGAAGCTGAATGTCCATGAGGATGAGATCGGGGCGATGCTTGCGCGCCAGATCCAGCGCCTCCATGCCGTTTCGGGTCTGGATCGTGGTATAACCGGACGCCTCGATGAGGTCGCGAAAGAGCTTCATGTTGAGCTCGTTATCTTCTACAATCATCACCTGTTTGGGCATGACAAGCTGTCCCTACGTCCGTTCGCGCAGCGGTTCGTCCCATGAGAAAGGCACATGCGGACAAAAGCTGCGTGAAACCGATAGCGCACGCTACCGGTATTTGGTTGAAGAAAAGGTAACTTACCCCGCGAAATGCAAAGCAACTTCAAGACATCGAAACAACTGGCAGCCGACCCGCACGAGACGGCGATTGCCGTGCTCGGCTGGCTTGCCGGCGATCCCGACATGTTCGGCCGCTTTCTCGCCCTGACGGGTGTGGCGCCCGGCCAGGTGCGCAACGCCGTCAACGATCCGGGATTTCTCGCCGGCATGATGGATTTCCTGATGAACCACGAACCGACGGCCTTGGCCTTCTGCGCGGCAAGCGGCATAAGCCCGGAGACGGTGACCGCCGCCTGGCGGCATTTCTCTTCGCCGGGCCTCGATTCCGGAGAATACTGACCGTGACCTCCGGGGAATTCGACATCTCGCATATTCGCCTCGGCGAACGGCCGCTGATCGTCTGCGACGTCGACGACGTCGTGCTGCAGTTCATCGGTCCCTTCCAGCTTTTCCTCGAGAGCCAGGGGCATGCGTTTCTGCCGCGATCGTTCCGGCTTCACGGCAACATCGTCTCGCAGGCGGATGGCACGGAGATCGAGGATCAGCAGGTCAGTCGGCTGATCGAGGAGTTCTTCGAAGCGCAGGAGCAGTGGCAGACGCCGCTCGATCGCGTCGTCGAAACGCTCGACCGGCTTTCCGAAGAGGCCGATGTGCTTTTCCTGACGGCCATGCAGCCGCGGTTCCAGGACCAGCGCCGTCGCCTGCTCGACAGGATGGGCCTGCTTTTTCCGCTGCTTGCCACCGAACAGCCCAAGGGGCCGATCGTTCACGCCTTGCATGCCAGCCGCTCCCTTCCCGTCGTCTTCATCGATGATATGGCGCGCAATCTGCATTCCGTCAGGGATCACGTCGCCGATTGCCTGCTCATTCATCTGATGCCGAACTCACCTGTCCATCGTTTCGCACCGGCGGCCGCCGATGACATTACCCGCGCTACCGACTGGACGCATGTGGCCGAACTCATCGAGGCGCATTTTCTGTCCGGCGCGGTCACTCGCGCAGTTCCAGCCGCATGAGCGGACGGCCGTCCTTGCGCCGCGCCACCGTTTCGAAACCGGCGGCATCAAAGATCGCCGTCGAACCGATGCAGAGCGTCACGGATTTCGACTGCTTCACATGATCGATCGGGCAGGCTTCGAGCAGCCGCGCTCCCTGGCGCCGGGCATGATCAATCGCGGCGGCGAGCAGGTGATGGCTCATTCCCTTGCCGCGCAGTTTGGGCAGCAGGAAAAAGCAACTGACGGCCCAGATGGACGGATCATGCGCATCGTCTTCCTCCAGCGGCCGCGAGACGGTGCGCGGCGAATTGAACTGTGGCACGTCATGACGCGGCCCGACCTGCACCCAGGCGACCGGCGCGCCGTCGGCATAACAGAGGATGCCCGGCGGCGGGCCTGCCTTGATCCGCTCCCGGATATGCGCCTTGCGCTCGTCGGGCGCCATCTCGGTCCTGATCGCATGCGGCAGGCGCAACGCAACGCACCAGCAGTTATAGAAGGCACCCTGCGGCCCGAACAGGATTTCGAAGTCGTCCCAGCGCTCTGAGGTGACCGGTTCGAAACGAAGGTCGTTATCCAAAGGCAAAGCTCCCGCGTCTCTTGTGACTCGGAAGCTTAAGGCGTAATGTCCCGGCGTTCAATCTTTGTTCTCATCATGACGCCTGCGCCTGACAAGACACCCGGCTTTTGTCGCGACTGCCTTGCCGAGCAGAAGGGCGAGGCGCGCCGTTGCGTTTCCTGCGGCAGCCCCCGTCTCGTACGCCATCGTGAACTCTACGCATTGACGCTTGCGCATATCGATTGCGACGCCTTCTACGCAGCAGTGGAGAAACGCGACAATCCGGAACTTGCCGACAAGCCCGTCATCATCGGCGGCGGCAAACGCGGCGTGGTGTCCACCGCTTGTTATATCGCCCGCATCCACGGCGTGCGGTCGGCCATGCCGATGTTCAAGGCGCTGGAGGCGTGCCCGCAGGCGATCGTCATCCGCCCCGACATGGAAAAATATGTCCGGGTCGGGCGGCAGGTGCGGACCATGATGCAGGATCTGACGCCGCTGGTGCAGCCGCTGTCGATCGACGAGGCCTTTCTGGAGCTTGGCGGCACCGAGAGGCTGCATCACGATCCGCCGGCGCGCACGCTCGCCAAATTCGCCCGCCGCGTCGAAAAGGAAATCGGCATCACCGTTTCGGTGGGGCTTTCCTACTGCAAATTTCTCGCCAAGGTCGCCTCCGACCTGCAGAAGCCGCGCGGCTTTTCCGTCATCGGCCGTGAGGAAGCGGTCGAATTCCTGGCGCCGCGTCCGGTCACCACGATCTGGGGCGTCGGCAAGGCTTTTGCGGCGACGCTGGAAGCGGACGGCATCCGCACCATCGGCCAGTTGCAGCAGATGGAGGAGAACGACCTGATGCGCCGCTATGGCAGCATCGGCCAGCGGCTCGCACGGCTGTCGCGCGGCATCGACGACCGCGAGGTGCATCTCAACGATGCGGCCAAAAGCGTTTCGTCCGAGACGACCTTTTTCGACGACATCTCGCGTCATGAGGAGCTGGTGCCGATCCTGCGCAACCTCTCCGAAAAGGTCTCCTGGCGGCTGAAGAAAAGCGGCATTGCCGGCCAGACCGTGGTGCTGAAGATGAAGAGCGCCGATTTCAAATCGCGCACCCGCAACCGCAAGCTCGAAGACCCGACCCAGCTTGCCGACAAGATCTTCCGCACTGGGCTCGAGCTTCTCGAAAAAGAGACCGACGGCACGAAGTTCCGACTGCTCGGCATCGGCGTCACCGATCTCGGCGACGCCGCCCGCGCAGATCCGCCCGACCTCATCGACCAGCAATCGGGCCGGCGGGCGGCCGCCGAAGCGGCGATGGACAAGCTGCGCGACAAGTTCGGCACGAAGACGGTCGAGACCGGCTACACCTTCGGCAGCGGCAAGCGCGATCACTAGCGCGTGAGGGCAACATCAAGCCCGGCCTATAAAATCTTCCTTAAACTTCGTCCCATAATCTGCCGGGCAGTATTGCGTATGGTTGGGTATCATGTTCTCGCGTCTCGTCTTCGGCCTCGGCTTGCTGTCGGCCACCGCACTCGTGCACCCTGCTCTCGCTGCGGATGCGCGCACGCTGCAGATCATCGTCTCGAAGGACAAGCAGTCGCTTGCGGTCTATGATGGCACCGAGGTCGTCGCGACCTCGAAGGTCTCGACCGGCAAGGACGGTCACACGACGCCGAGCGGCATCTTCTCGGTGCTCGAGAAGCAGAAATACCACGAATCCAATCTCTATTCGGCCGCCCCGATGCCGTTCATGCAACGGCTGACCTGGTCCGGCATCGCGCTGCATGAATCGAATTCGGTGCCGCGTTATCCAGCCTCGCATGGCTGCGTGCGTATGCCCGGCGCCTTCGCCAAAATGCTCTATGGCATGACCGACCCCGGTGTTCCCGTCATCATCAGCGACGGCGAAGTCGTGCCGCAGCCGATCGACCACCCGACCCTTTTCCATCCCGACGCACCGGCGGCCATGCCGCTGCTTTCGGATGTGGAGCTGCGGCCCTCCATGCCCGACAGCCCCGGGATACCAGTGCAGGTGGCAATGAACGACACGGCTGCGATGCCGATGCCGGCAATACAGCCGGCCGCAACACCCGAACCCGAACCGCCGTCCGAGCCGATCAGCATGCTGATCACGCGCCGGACGCTGCGCGAGACGGTGATCGACATCCAGACCCTGCTCAACCAGCTCGGCTTTTCCGCCGGCGATCCGGACGGCTTGCTCGGCCCGTCGACCGTGCAGGCGATCAAGGATTTCAGGGCGCTGCGGCCGGCGGAATTTGCCGGCGACAGGAGCCTGGTCTCCGACACGCTCCTCAAGGAAGTCTATGCCGCAACCGGCAAGGGTGCGCCGCCGAATGGTGTCATCATGGTGCGGCAGGCCTTCAAGCCGATCTTCGAAGCGCCGGTGACGATCGCCGATCCGGGCTTGGCGCTCGGCACACATTTCTTCACGCTGCACGCGGTCGATGAAAAGGCCGGTACGGCGGACTGGCTCGGCATCACGGTCGAGAACAATCTCTCCCGCGAGACGATGAAGCGGCTCGGCATCACCAATCAGGAAAGCTCGATCGTCACGGGCAAGCCGATCGCCCGTTCACTCAGCCGCATCACGATCCCCGACGAGACCCGCCGCAGGATCGATGCGCTGATCGCGCCCGGCTCGACACTGACGATCTCCGATACCGGCCTCGGCCGGGAGACCGGCGAAGGCACGGATTTCATCACGATCACCCGCGGGTGACGCGGGGCTGATCAAACCAGTTCGACGTCGACAACGCCGGGGGCGGCGCGAAGGGCGGCGGCGATCTCAGGGGTGATGCGGTATTTCTCCGGCAGCGCCACCTCCACCTCGCGTTTGCCCTCCTCCTTGATGACGATGAAGGAAACGAGGCCGTCGCCCTTGGCGTTCAAGTGGCCGGCGACCATCCTGAGCGGCCCGGAATCCCTGACATAGACGCGCAGCGCCTTCTGCATCTGCAGCGACTTTTCCTCCAGCGACTGAATCGTCTGGATGCGCAGGCCGATGCCCTCCGGCCGCTCCTCGCCGGTGGCCGTCAGCACGAAGGATTTGCCGGATTCGAGCACGTCGCGATACTGGTTCAGCATTTCCGAAAACAGCACCGCTTCGAACTGGCCGGAAGAATCCGAAAAGACGATAATGCCCATCTTGTTGCCGGTGCGGGTCTTGCGCTCCTGCTTGGAGATGACGGTGCCGGCAAGCCGGGCATTGGCCGCGCCCTGTTTGATCGCTTGGGAAAATTCGGCAAAGGTCTGCACCCGCATCTTCTGCAGGATGTTGTTGTAGGAATCGAGCGGGTGGGCCGTGAGATAGAAGCCCAACACCTGGAATTCCTTCAGCAGCCGCTCCGAGGGGAGCCAGGGCGAGAACGGCGGCAGCGAGATTTTCTCCGGTCCCGTGGTCAGCGTGCTGCCGAAAATGTCCGACTGGCCGCTCAGCTTGTTCTCCTGGGCGCGCTGGGCATAACCGAGGATGCGGTCGAGGCCGGCGGCTAGCTGGGCGCGGTCCATATCGAAACAATCGAAGGCGCCGGCATAGATCAGGCTTTCGAGCACGCGGCGATTGACCTGGCGCGGATCGATGCGCAGGCAGAAATCCTCGATGCTGGCGAAGGGCTTATCGCCACGCACCGCGACGATATGGTCGACGGCGGATTCGCCGACGCCTTTGAGGGCGGCGAGCGCGTAGTAGATGCGGTTGTCGCCGGTTTCGAAATGGCGGAAGGAGGTCTGCACCGAGGGTGCGATCACCTCGATGCCAAGGCGCTTGGCATCCTGGCGGAAATCATTGACCTTTTCCGTATTGGACATGTCGAGCGTCATCGAGGCGGCGAGGAATTCGACCGGATAATGCGCCTTCATGTAGGCCGTCTGGTAGGAGACGATGGCGTAGGCGGCGGCATGCGACTTGTTGAAGCCGTAATTGGCGAACTTCGCCAGCAGTTCGAAGATATTGTCGGCCTGCGGCTTCGACACACCGTTCTTGACGGCGCCGACGACGAAGCGCTCGCGCTGCTGGTCCATCTCGGCCTTGATCTTCTTGCCCATGGCGCGGCGCAGAAGGTCGGCTTCACCCAGCGAATAACCGGACAGGACCTGGGCGATCTGCATCACCTGCTCCTGGTAGACGATGACGCCTTGCGTTTCCTTGAGCAGGTGGTCGATCATCGGATGGATCGATTCCAGCTCTTCGTCACCGTGCTTGCGGGCATTGTAGGTCGGGATGTTCTCCATCGGGCCCGGACGATAGAGCGCCACCAGCGCGATGATGTCCTCGATGCAGTCCGGCTTCATGCCGATCAGCGCCTTGCGCATGCCGGCACTTTCCACCTGGAACACGCCGACCGTTTCACCGCGCGACAGCATCTCGTAGGTCTTCTTGTCGTCGAGAGGAATGGCCGCGAGATCGACCTTGATGCCGAGCTTGGCGACGAAATCGACAGCGACCTTCAGCACCGTCAGCGTCTTCAGACCGAGGAAGTCGAACTTGACCAGGCCGGCCTGCTCGACCCATTTCATGTTGAACTGGGTGACCGGCATATCGGAGCGCGGATCGCGATACATCGGCACCAGCTTGGAAAGCGGGCGGTCGCCGATGACGATGCCGGCGGCATGGGTCGAGGCGTGGCGGTAAAGTCCCTCGATCTTCTGGGCGATATCGAGCAGGCGCGCGACAACCGGTTCCTTAGCCGCCTCCTCCTGCAGCTTCGGCTCCTCTTCGATCGCTTTGGACAGCGGGGTCGGATTGGCCGGGTTGTTCGGCACCAGTTTGCAGATCTTGTCGACCTGGCCGTAAGGCATTTCCAGCACGCGGCCGACGTCGCGAAGGGCGGCGCGCGCCTGCAGCGAACCGAAGGTGATGATCTGCGCCACCTGCTCGCGGCCATACTTGGCCTGGACGTAGCGGATCACCTCTTCGCGGCGGTCCTGGCAGAAGTCGATGTCGAAGTCCGGCATCGAGACGCGTTCGGGATTGAGGAAGCGCTCGAAGAGCAGCGAAAAACGCAAGGGATCGACGTCGGTGATCGTCAAGGCATAGGCGACCAGCGAACCGGCGCCCGAGCCGCGGCCGGGACCGACGGGAATGTCATGCTGCTTGGCCCATTTGATGAAGTCGGCAACGATCAGGAAGTAGCCGGGAAACCGCATGCGTTCGATAACGCTGAGCTCGAAATCCAGCCGCTCGCGATAATCCTTCTCCTCGTAACCCGGCGACATGCCGAGCGTTGCAAGCCGCATGTCCAGCCCTTCGACCGCCTGGCGGCGCAGCTCGCTCGCCTCGGCGCGTTCGGCCTCCTCGGCATCGTCGGTCGCACCGGTGAAACGCGGCAGGATCGGCTTTCTGGTCTTCAGCACGAAGGAGCAGCGCCTGGCGATCTCGATGGTATTTTCGAGCGCTTCCGGCAGGTCGGCGAAGAGCTTGGCCATCTCGGCCCGGCTCTTCAGGTAGTGATCGGGCGTCAGGCGAAAGCGGCTGTCGTCGGAGACGATGGCGTTGTGCGCGACCGCCATCAGCGCATCATGGGCATCGTAATCGTCGCGCGTCGGAAAGAAGGCCTCGTTGGTCGCAACCAGCGGCAGGTCGTGGGCATAGGCAAGCCCGACAATCTTCTGCTCGTGCCGCTTGTCGTAGGTGCCGTGGCGCTGCAGCTCGACATAGAGCCTGTCGCCGAAGAGACGCTTCAGCAAGAGCAGCCGGGCCTCCGCCTGGGCGGGATGTCCTTCCCTGATCGCGATGTCGACCGGGCCGGTCGGGGCGCCGGTCAATGCGATCAGCCCTTCCGTGCCGGCCTCTTCCAACCAGGAGGCTTTGATATGAACGGCCTGGTTGCTTTCGCCGCCGAGATAGGCCCGGCTGACGAGATCGACGAGCCGTTCGTAGCCGGCATCGGTCGCGGCGAGAAGAACGATCGACGGCAGCTTGACCAGGGCTTGCTGGCCGCCGCGCTTTTCCGTTTCCAACCCATCCCCCATGTCGATCGAGACCTGACAGCCGATGATCGGCTGCAGGCCCTCGTCCATCGCCTTCTGGGAGAATTCGAGGGCGACGAACAGATTGTTGGTGTCGGTGATCGCAATCGCCGGCTGGCTGTCGCCGGTCGCCTTGTAGAGGATCTTCTTCAGCGGCAGAGCGCCCTCGAGAAGCGAATAGGCGGAATGGACCCTCAGGTGGATGAAACCCGGCGTGCCGCCGGTCGCCTCACCCGTTGAACCCTTTGCCGTGTCCGCCATGACATGCCTTCCCAATCACCCGAATGAATCGGACGCATTGTCGGCATAGAGGGCGATGATGTCCAGAAGAAGTCCCACCTCCGGACCGCATGATTGCCATGCGGTCCCCTGAAAACTTTAGATCGCCATCACGATGAGCGAGAAGCTGGCAACGAACATTGCGATGGAGGTGAATGCTGCGATATCACGGATCATGTCAGTCATCGGGCTCTCCTTTACTCGTTATGTTTTCAATTTGTTCCATGTATGTTCCGTTGTCAACAGGAATCTTTTCCTTCTTTCTTGCGTGTGGAAAATCCCGGATGCGCGCGGCGAATCGCACGAACTGGCACTTGTTGTGATCTGGGGCCGCCATGCCCTTGCCCCGCCCCCACAGACCAGACATCGTGTTCGGGCGGCCGCCTTCCCCTCAAAGTGATGCGCTTATTCCACCAGAAGTTCTCTTTTTGTTCTTTACATGTCGCGACCTATTTGCCAGCATCGGGCCGAAGGGAGAACGACATGCTCGACATTGCGATGCTGAATGAATTCATCGTGGAGGCGAAGGCTGCGACCTATGTCGGGGGCGGCGTGCCGCGCGCGCCGTGCCGGCCGGGTTCCCACGATATCGGTTACGAACGCGGTGACTGGCGCTATCTCGACAGCTATTTCGGCGGCACCGATTTCGCCGGGCAGGAAGTGGTGTGGTTTGCCGGAGAGCCCGCCTGGGCGATGAATTATTTCGGCTGCGTCATTGCGCCTGAGCTCATCGACGGCACAGCAGCCGGAGCGGTGATCAAGGCTGCACTTTCGGCGATGTATCGAGAGGGCCGGTTTCTGGACGGCATGGAATTCGATCATCCGTTCGGCCGCTATATCGATAGCAGCGAAGGCGGCTGTGCGCGGTTCACCGGCCATGAACGCATCATGGTCGACGGCCAGAAGGCCTATGCGCTCGATTATCGCGGCGGGCTGGTCATCCCCTGAGCACAGCCTCAGAAATCAACGATCTTGCCGTCGGAGATCGTGACGCGCCGATCCATGCGGCGGGCAAGCTCGTGATTGTGGGTGGCGATCAGGGCGGCAAGGCCGGACTGGCGCACCAGCGCTTCCAGCGCGTCGAAGACGTAGCTTGCCGTTTCCGGGTCGAGATTGCCGGTCGGCTCATCGGCAAGAAGCAGGGTCGGCGCATTGGCGACGGCGCGGGCGATCGCAACGCGCTGCTGCTCGCCTCCGGAAAGCTCGCCCGGGCGGTGCGAACCACGATGGCCGATGCGCATATAATCGAGAAGCTGGCCGGCCCGCTCTCCGGCTTCCTTCCAGGAAAGCCCGGCGATCAGCTGCGGCATCATGATGTTTTCGAGCGCCGAGAATTCCGGCAGCAGGTGGTGGAACTGGTAGACGAACCCGATTTCGCTGCGGCGGATCGCGGTACGTTTATCGTCGCTCAGGCCGTCACAGGCATGGCCATTGATGTTGACTTCACCGCCGTCCGGATGCTCCAGGAGGCCGGCGACATGCAGCAGCGTCGATTTGCCGGTGCCGGAAGGGGCGACGAGAGCGACGATTTCGCCTTTCGATATCGAAAAATCTGCGCCCTTCAGGATCGGGAGCAGCGTATCGCCCTGCCCGTAATGGCGCTCGACGCCGGTAAGCTTGAGAACGACGTTGCGTTTCATGAAGGCGGCATTCCTTATTCGTAGCGCAGGGCCTGCACCGGATCGAGCTTTGAGGCACGCCAGGCGGGGAAAATGGTCGCAATGAAGGACAGCGTCAGCGCCATGACGACGATCGAGATCGTTTCGCTGAGATCCATTTCGGCCGGCAGCTGGCTGAGGAAATAGACCTGCGGATTGAAGAGTACGGTGCCTGATATCCAGGAGAAGAACTGGCGGACAGATTCGATGTTGACGCAGACGAGAACGCCGAGCAGAACGCCGGCAATAGTGCCGACGATGCCGATCGCTGCCCCGGTCATGAAGAAGATGCGCATGATCGCACCGGCGGTGGCGCCCATGGTGCGCAGAATGGCGATATCGCTGCCCTTGTCCTTCACCAGCATGATGAGGCCGGAAATGATATTCAGCGCCGCGACAAGCACGATCAGCGTCAAGATCATGAACATGACGTTGCGCTCGACCTGGAGTGCGGAGAAGAAGGTCTGGTTGCGCTGGCGCCAGTCGGTAATGGCGATCTGGCGGCCGGCCGCCTCCTCCACCTTGGGCCTGAGATCGTCGATATCGTCCGGATTGTCGACGAAGAGCTCGATCGACTGCACCAGCCCCTCGGCGTTGAAATAGAGCTGCGCTTCCTCGAGCGGCATGAAGATGATCGAGGAGTCATATTCCGACATGCCGATCTCGAAGAGGCCTGAGATCTTGTAGGACTTGATGCGCGGGCTGACGCCCATCGGCGTGATGTCACCATCTGGCGACGTCAGCGTAATGAGATCGCCGACGCGCAGACCGAGCTGGTCGGCCATGCGGGTGCCGATCAGCACACCGTCGCCGGAGGCATAGCCGACCATATCGCCGGATTTGATGTTGTCGGAGATCGTCTTGAGCTTGGTCAGGTCGTCGGCGCGGGCGCCGCGCACCAGCGCGCCGGTGCTGCCACCGGCCTGGGCGGAAGCGAGCACCTGGCCCTCCACCAAGGGCAGCGCCATCTTGACGCCGGGTACGGCGGCGAGCTTGCCGCTGAGAGCGGGATAATCGGTGAAGGGGCCGTCGACCGGCTGGACGATCATGTGGCCGTTAATGCCGAGAATGCGCGAAACGAGCTCGGTGCGGAAGCCGTTCATAACGGCCATGACGATGATCAACGTCGCAACGCCCAGCATGATGCCGACGAAGGAGAAGCCGGCGATTACCGAGATGAAGGCCTCCTTGCGGCGGGCGCGCAGATAACGCCACGCCACGAGGCGTTCGAAGGTGGAAAATGGCTTGCCAGCCGGACCCAAGCCGGATTTTGAACTCCGGTCCACTGCTGCCTCTGCCATTTCGCCTCCGTTTCCTTAAGCCACGAACCGGTTGATCGCCGCTTCGATGGTCATCGTTTCGCGGGCGCCGGTCTTGCGGTCCTTCACTTCAACTTCGCCGTTGGCGACCGCGCGCGGGCCGGCGATGATCTGGACGGGCACGCCGATCAGGTCGGCGGTCGCGAATTTCGTACCGGCCCGATCGTCGGTATCGTCGTAGAGCACATCCTTGCCGGCCTTGCTCAGCGCGGCATAGATCAGCTCGCAGGTATCGTCGCAGGCCTGATCGCCCGCCTTCATGTTGATCACCACGACATCGAAGGGCGCGACCGATGCCGGCCAGATGATTCCGTTGTCGTCATGCGATGCTTCGATGATGGCGGGAACAAGGCGTGTCGGCCCGATACCATAGGAACCCATGTGGACGAAGTGTTCCTTGCCGTCCGGTCCCTGCACTTTTGCGCCCATCGGCTCGGAATATTTGGTGCCGAAATAGAAGATGTGGCCGACCTCGATACCACGCGCCGAAAGCCGGTCGCCTTCGGGAACGGCGTTGAAAGCCGCCTCATCGTGCATTTCCGAGGTCGCCGCATAGAGCGAGGTCCACTTGTCGAAGATCGCCTGCAGGCCCTCGACGCTGTCGAAATCGGTGTGTTCGCCGGGAATATCGAAACCGACGAAATCCTTGTGGCAGAAGACTTCGGATTCGCCGGTGTCGGCGAGGATGATGAACTCATGGCTGAGATTGCCGCCGATCGGGCCGGTGTCGGCGCGCATCGGAATGGCGCGCAGGCCCAACCGATCGAAGGTTCTGAGATAGGCGGCGAACATCTTATTGTAGGAATGCTCCGCCCCTTCGCGCGTCAGATCGAAGGAATAGGCGTCCTTCATCATGAATTCGCGCGAGCGCATGGTGCCGAAGCGCGGACGGATCTCGTCGCGGAATTTCAGCTGGATGTGATAGAGATTGAGCGGCAGGTCCTTGTAGGATTTGACGGAAGAGCGGAAAATATCCGTTACCATCTCCTCGTTGGTGGGGCCGTAAAGCATCGGCCGATCCTGGCGGTCCTTGATGCGCAGCATCTCCTTGCCGTAGGCGTCATAGCGGCCGCTTTCCTGCCAGAGTTCGGCCGATTGCAGCGTCGGCATCGACAGCTCGATGGCGCCCGCGCGGTTCTGCTCGTCGCGGATAATGGCGTTGACCTTGTCGAGCACGCGCTTGCCGAGCGGCAGCCAGGAATAGATGCCCTGCGACTGCTGACGGATCATGCCGGCGCGCAGCATCAGCCGGTGGGAGACGATTTCCGCCTCCTTGGGATTTTCCTTGAGGATGGGCATGAAAAAGCGAGACAGACGCATGGCGGATTCCGAAGCAGTTGAGATCCCGCAGCAAGCGGAATCGAAGGCAATTGTTGATGTGGGAGCGTTCATAGCCGCTTCGCGGCAGGAAGGAAACCCGCAACGGATGTTGGCAACCTCCCGGAAGCGCATGTTCGCACCCGCAAAATGAACGGGCCAGAAAAAGCGCGTGTTTATAAGGACTTGAACGAAAATCTTGTCAACAGAAAAATTTTGCTAGAGTGTAGCAAAAATGCAAAAAAAGCTGATGACAAAGCCCAATGTTTGAGCTAGCTTTAGCTCACAAAACAGGCAGGAAGGATAAATTCTTGCCGAATTCGCGGTCAAGTCTTGGGAGGATCAGATCTTAGGCGCGCTCGTCGCAGCCCCGGCAACGGTTACAGATCACGCGATACTTAAAACAAGGCTTCTAGCCTTGTTTTTTTTTGGCTTTTCGGCTCCCCACCTCATCCACGAAACCCGCAGCTTCCGTAGGGGATGATCCTCATTCCGTTACGTCAGCTCTGTGCCGCAACAGCACGACGCCGGTATGACGAAATTCGCTTTTCAATAGATTTGCATATGCTCAAAGTTTGAGCAAAAGCCACACTTCAATAGAAGCTGGGACCGAGTTGCGGCAGGGCGTCGAAGCCCCAACCGAAATAGGTGTCGCAAACGTACCAGAGGCCGTAGATCACAGCCGAAATCAGCGTCGTCAGCGAAAAGACGAAAGCGGCGCGAAACCGGGCGGGCGCACTCGGAACGGTGCCGAGCACCACATCATTGTCTTCCGCCTGGGTGCGCAGACCGATCGGCAGAACGGCGAAAAGCGTCATCCACCAGATGATGAAGTAGACGGCAAATCCCTGAAGAAAGATCTCGAGCATTATCGGTCCCGTTGATGTCGCGCTGATATCGCGTCCTTATACGGCGGAATGGCGACCAACTCAAAGCGAACGAAGCGTTTAGTCGCCTTCGGGTCACTCTGCCGCAGCAGGAGTCAGGCCTGTTCGAGTTCGATCAGCGTGCCAAAGAAATCCTTGGGATGCAGAAAGAGCACCGGCTTGCCATGCGCGCCGGTCTTCGGCTTGATATCGCCGAGCACTCTGGCACCCGCCTCGACCAGCCGGTCACGGGCGAGAAGAATATCGTCCACCTCGTAGCAGATGTGGTGCATGCCGCCGGACGGGTTCTTTTCGAGGAAGGCTGCGATCGGCGAAGTGTCACCCAGCGGCTGCAACAATTCGACCTTGGTGTTCGGCAGTTCGACGAAGACGACGGTGACGCCGTGCTCCGGCAGAGCCTGCGGCTGCGATACCGCAGCCCCTAGCGTGTCGCGATAGGCGGCCGTCGCCACTGCCAGATCGGGAACGGCGATGGCGATATGGTTGACCCGGCCGAGCATGATCAGACCTTGGTGACGAAGGCGGTGACGACGGGCTTCTTACCCCAGGCGTGATTGGCGGCCGAGCGGATGGCGCGGCGCACGGCCTCCTGCAGCATGTCGATATCCTTGCGGCGGGCGCGCGGAATGCTTTCGATGGCGCTGACCGCCGCGTCGAACAGCGTATCTTCCATCTCCTCGCCCTCGTCGTCATAGACCGGCAGGCCGATCGACACGAGATCGGGATCGCCGACGATGTCATAGCGGGCGTCGAGCACGACGTTGACGGCGACATGGCCGACATAGGAGAGCTTCTTGCGCTCGCCGATGCCCATCTCGTCGAAATCGCCGATCAGCGTGCCGTCCTTATAGATGCGGCCATGCGGCGCTTCGCCGATCACCTCGACGGGACCGGGCGCCAGTCGCAGGATATCGCCGTTGCGCACCCGCGGCACGATCGCGATCCCGGATTGCTCGGCCAATTCCTTGTGCGCCGTCAGATGCGTCGCCTCGCCATGCACCGGCACGACGATCTTCGGCCGCGTCCACTCATACATCCGCTGCAACTCGTTGCGGCGGGGATGGCCGGACACGTGGACCAGCGCCTCGGTATCGGTGATGATGTGCACGCCCTGCTCGACGAGGCCGTTCTTGATGTCCTGGATCGCCTTCTCGTTGCCGGGAATGGCGCGCGAGGAAAAGACGACGATATCGCCTGCCGCAAAGGCCACATTGCGCATCTCGTCGCGGGAGAGCTTGGCAAGGGCTGCCCGCGCCTCGCCCTGGCTGCCGGTCAGGATGACGACGACCTTGTCGCGCGGGATATAACCGTATTCCTCCTCGGAGATGAAGGGCTTCACGCCTTCCATCAGGCCGATATCCTGGGCGACATCGACGACGCGCTTCAGCGAACTGCCGAGCAGCAGCACTTCGCGGCCGGCCGCCTCGGCGGCCTCGGCAACGGTACGGATGCGCCCGACATTCGACGAGAAGGTGGTGATCGCCACCCTGCCCTCGGCATTCTCGATGATCTTGCGCAGACTTTCGGACACATCCTTCTCGGAGGGCGAAACACCGTCTCGCAGCGCATTGGTGGAATCGCACATCAGCGCCAGCACGCCCTCGTCGCCGAGTTGGCGGAAACGTGTCTCGTCGGTCAGCGGCCCGAGTGAAGGCTCGTGGTCGATCTTCCAGTCGCCGGTATGGATGACATTGCCGACCGGCGTGCGGATCATCAGCGACATCGGTTCGGGGATCGAATGGTTGACGGCAACGCCTTCGATGCTGAAGGGGCCGACATTGATCGTATCGCCCGCCTTGAACGGCGTCACCGGCACTTCGCCGATCGTCGCCTTCTCGAAATTGCGCTTGGCTTCGAGCAGACCCGCGGTAAAGCCCGACGCATAGACCGGCACATTGAGGCCGGGCCAGAGATCGGCCAGCGCGCCGTAATGGTCTTCATGCGCGTGGGTGATGATGATCGCCTTGAGGTTCTTCCGCTCGCTGGCGAGGAAGCGGATATCGGGCAGCACGAGGTCGACGCCCGGCAGGTCAGGCCCGGGAAAGGTGACGCCGCAATCGACCATGATCCACTGGCGATGCTCGGGCGGGCCGTAGCCATAAAGAGCGAGATTCATGCCAATCTCGCCAACGCCGCCCAGAGGCAGGAATACCAGTTCGTCCTGTTTCGCCATAATTTTCGTTTGTTCCGCTATCCAAAAAACACATCACCGGCGGCAATGGGCACTATCCTGCCAGCGCCGGTATCGAGCATCAACAAGCCATTATCATCAATTCCGGCGAATTGTCCGGAAATCGATCGGTCCGGCAAATTCACCGTAATCTTTTCGCCGATGCCGCAGGCGATGGCGCGCCAGAGCGCCGTGATCTCGCAGATGCCGCGGCCCTCGTCCCATAGATCAAGCACCTCAGCCATTGCGGCGAAGAGATGGGCGAAGAGTTCCTCCGGAGAGGCCGCACTTCCCTGCTGACGCAGGCAGGTGACGGGGTAGAGCGGATTATCCGGCATCACCGAGACATTGATGCCGATGCCGACAATCAGCGCGTAACGGCCGTCCGGCAGCCTCTCGCCTTCGACGAGGATGCCGCAGGTCTTCTTTCGGCCGATAAGAATATCGTTCGGCCATTTGACCTCGAGCGGCTCGGCGCCCGGAGGCAGCACCATGCGGATCGCCTGGTGTACGGCAACGGCAACGGCCAGCGGCAGAGAACTCAGGCGCTCCATCGGCGCCGGGTCGATCAGCAGAAGCGAAGCGTAGAGATTGCCGCGTTCGGAAACCCAGAGCCTGCCGCGGCGGCCGCGGCCGCCGGTCTGCCTTTCGGCGGTCACCCAGAGATTGCCGCCGTCGCCCGCCCGGGCCCGGGCGAGGCATTCGCTGTTGGTGGACGATGTCTCCGACAGAGCCTCGTGCCTGAAATCGCCGAGCGATATCCGGCGCCGCCCGTCGGAAGCCATCAAAAGAGCGTCGCGGCGGCAAGCTCTGCCGCGCCACCGATCGGACCGCCGATGAGGACATAGACGGTGACGAACAGGCCGGAGAGACCGAAGACCAGACGCAGCGCACCGGAGACACGGGCGAATTCGCCAGTCGCTTCATCGAACCACATCAGCTTGATGACCCGCAGATAGTAGTACGCGCCGACGACCGAGGCGAGAACGCCGATGATGGCAAGCGCATAGAGCTTGGCTTCGATGGCGGCGACGAAGACGAAGTACTTGGCGAAGAAGCCGGCGAGCGGCGGGATGCCGGCGAGCGAGAACATCAGCGCCGTCAGCACCACGGCCATGAACGGGTTCGTTGTGGAAAGGCCGGCGAGATCGTCGACATTCTCGACGACAGTGCCGTCCTTGCGGCGCATCGACATGATGATCGCGAAGGTGCCGAGCGTCATGACCATGTAGATGACCATGTAAAGCATGACACCGGTGACGCCGGTCTGGTTGCCGGCGGCAAGGCCGACCAGCGCATAACCCATGTGACCGATCGAGGAATAGGCCATCAGTCGCTTGATGTTCTTCTGGCCGATGGCGGCAAACGAGCCGAGCAGCATCGAGGCGATCGAGATGAAGACGACGACCTGCTGCCAGTCCGCCAGAACCGGCTGGAAGGCGGTGATGACGATACGGGTCATCATCGCCATGGCGGCAACCTTGGGGGCTGCGGCAAGGAAGGCGGTCACCGGCGTCGGCGCGCCTTCGTACACGTCGGGCGTCCACATGTGGAAGGGAACGGCCGAAATCTTGAAGGCGATGCCGGCGAGGATGAAGACCAGGCCGAAGATGAGGCCGAGCGAACGCGCACCCTCGACCGACAGCGCCTGGGCGATCTCGGAGAAGTGGGTGTGGCCGGTGAAGCCATAGACCAGCGACATGCCGTAGAGCAGCATGCCGGAGGACAGCGCGCCGAGGACGAAATATTTCAGCCCTGCTTCGGTCGACTTCAGGCTGTCACGGTTGATCGCGGCGACGACATAAAGCGCCAGCGACTGCAGTTCCAGCGCCAGATAGAGCGAGATCAGGTCGTTGGCCGAGATCATCAGCAGGATGCCGAGGGTCGCAAGCACCAGCAGGACCGGGAACTCGAACTTGTCGAGCTGGTTCTCGCGGGCGTGACCGATCGTCATGAACAGAGCCACCAGCGAACCGATCAGCGCCACCAGCTTCATGAAGCGGGAGAAGCCGTCGGCCATGTAGACGCCGCCATAAGCAAGGCCTTCTGCGGGCACGAAGAGCAGCCACAGGCCCGAGGCCAGGAGCAGGACGATGGCGAGGCCGGTGACGACAAGGCCCGACCGCTCGCCTGAGAAGACGCCGACCATCAACAGGACAAGGGCGCCGACCGCGAGGATGAGCTCCGGCGCGGAAAGATGCAGACTGAGGAGAATTGTTTCAGCGGTCATGTCCAATAAGTCCCGTCATCATTTCATAGACAGCGCAACATTCTGCGCTGCGTGCACGGCGGCCGTGTAGTTGTTGACCAGCAGATCCACCGAGGCGGCCGTCGCATCGAAGACCGGAGCCGGGTAAACGCCGAAGAAGATGGTCAGCGCGACCAGCGGGTAAAGGATCAGTTGCTCACGCGGCGACAGATCGAGCAGCGCCTTCAGCTTCTCCTTCTCCAGCGCGCCGAAGATCACCCGGCGATAAAGCCAGAGCGCGTAGGCAGCCGAGAGGATGACGCCGGTGGCGGCAAAGAGCGCGACCCAGGTGTTGACCCGGAAGACGCCCATCAGCGTCAGGAATTCGCCGATGAAGCCCGACGTGCCGGGAAGCCCGACATTGGCCATGGTGAAGACCATCATCGCGACGGCATATTTCGGCATGTTGTTGACGAGGCCGCCATAGGCGTTGATCTCGCGGGTATGCGTGCGGTCGTAGACGACGCCGACGCAGAGGAAGAGCGCGCCGGAGACGATGCCGTGCGACAGCATCTGGAAGATGGAGCCCTGAACGCCCTGCATGTTGGCCGCAAAGATGCCCATGGTCACGTAGCCCATATGAGCCACGGAGGAATAGGCGATCAGCTTCTTGATGTCGTCCTGCATCATCGCCACCAGCGAGGTATAGATGATGGCAATCACCGACATGGCGAAGACGAGCGGCGCGAAATAATCGGAGGCGACCGGGAACATGCCGAGCGAGAAGCGGATAAGACCGTAGCCGCCGAGCTTCAGGAGCACGCCGGCCAAGATCACCGAGCCTGCCGTCGGCGCCTGAACGTGGGCATCGGGAAGCCAGGTATGGACCGGCCACATCGGCATCTTCACCGCGAAGGAGGCGAAGAAGGCAAGCCATAACCAGGTCTGCAGCGCCGGCGGGAACTTGTAGGCGAGCAGCGCGGTGATGTCGGTCGTGCCGGCCTGCCAATACATCGCCATGATGGCGAGCAGCATCAGCACCGAGCCGAGCAGCGTATAGAGGAAGAACTTGTAGCTCGCATAGACGCGGTCCTTGCCGCCCCACACGCCGATGATCAGGAACATCGGAATGAGGCCCGCTTCGAAGAAGACGTAGAACAGCACGATATCGAGCGAGACGAAGACGCCGACCATCATCGTTTCCAGGATGAGGAAGGCGATCATATATTCCTTCAGGCGCTTCTCGATCGAGAGCCAGCTCGCCAGCACGCAGAAGGGCATGAGGAAGGTCGACAGGATGACGAACAGCATCGAGATGCCGTCGACGCCGACGTGGTAGCCGATGCCGGTGCCGAGCCAGTTATGCTTCTCGACCATCTGGAAGCCCGGATTCGCATTGTCGAAGCCGGTCCAGATCAAGAGCGAGACGACGAAGGTGAAGACGGTGGTGATGAGCGAGATCCACAGCACGTTCTTCCGGCCGGTTTCGCTCTCGCCGTTCATCAATAGCAGGAGCACCACGCCGACGAGCGGCAGGAAGGTGACCGTTGAAAGAATAGGCCAATCGGTCATCAGAAGGAACTCCCGAGCATCATCCAGGTAACGAGCGCCGCAATGCCGATCAGCATGGCAAAGGCGTAGTGATAGAGGTAACCGGTCTGCAGGCGGACGACGCGGTCGGTGACGGCGACGACGCGGGCGGCGACGCCGTTCGGGCCGTAGGTGTCGATGACGCCGACATCACCCTTCTTCCACAGGAAGCGGCCGAGCGCCTTGGCGGTGCGGACGAAGAGGAAGTCGTAGAGCTCGTCGAAATACCACTTGTTCAACAGGAACTGGTAGAGCACGCGATGCTGCTGCGCCAGGATGCGCGGCGTCTGCGGCGAGCGGATATACATGTACCAAGCCGTGACGAAGCCGAGCACCATGGCGATGAACGGGCTCAAAGCCACGAGCGCCGGCACATGGTGGAACTCTTCGACCAGTTCGTTCTCAGCGCCAGTAAAGAGCGCGCCCTTCCAGAACTCGGCATATTCCTCGCCATAGAACCGGCCTTCGAAGATCACGCCCGCAAGCACCGCGCCGAGCGCGAGGATATAGAGCGGCACCAGCATGACCTGCGGCGATTCGTGAACGTGGTGCATGACCTCGTGCGAAGCGCGCGGCTTGCCGAAGAAGGTCATGAAGATCAGGCGCCAGGAATAGAAGCTGGTGAACAGAGCCGCGATGACCAGCAGCGAGAAGGCAAAGCCCGCGACCGGCGAATGCGATGCATAGGTCGCCTCGATGATCACGTCCTTGGAGAAGAAGCCGGCAAGACCGAACGGCGTGAAGGGAATGCCGACACCGGTGATCGCCAGCGTGCCGATGATCATGAGGCCGGCTGTAACTTTGATGTGCGGCCACAGGCCACCCATGTAGCGCATGTCCTGCTCGCCATCGACGGCGTGGATGACCGAGCCGGCGCAGAGGAAGAGCAGCGCCTTGAAGAAGGCATGGGTGAAGAGATGGAAGATCGCCGCGCCATAGGCCCCTACCCCGAGCGCCACGAACATGTAGCCGAGCTGCGAGCAGGTGGAATAGGCGATGACGCGCTTGATGTCGTTCTGCACCAGGCCGACGGTGGCCGCGAAGAAGGCGGTGATCGCGCCGATCACGGTGACGACGACGAGCGCATCCGGCGACAGTTCGAACAGCGGCGACATGCGGGCGACGAGGAAGACGCCGGCGGTGACCATGGTGGCGGCATGGATGAGGGCCGAGACCGGAGTCGGGCCTTCCATGGCATCAGGCAGCCAGGTGTGCAGCAGGAACTGCGCCGACTTGCCCATCGCGCCCATGAACAGCAGCAGGCAGATGCCGGTCAGCGCATGCGCCTTGTCGAGCTGCATGCCGAAGAGGTTGAGGATCACCTCGCCCGCCTCGCCGCCGCCTTCATGCGGGGCGAAGTTCGAGGCATTGGCGAAGATCGTGTCGAAATTGATCGAGCCGAACAGCACGAAGACGCCGGCAATGCCAAGCACGAAGCCGAAGTCGCCGACGCGGTTGACGATGAAGGCCTTCATCGCCGCAGCGGTTGCCGACGGCTTCTTGAACCAGAAGCCGATCAGCAGATAGGAGGCGAGACCGACGCCTTCCCAGCCGAAGAACATCTGGGCAAGGTTGTCGGCGGTCACCAGCATCAGCATGGCGAAGGTGAAGAGCGAGAGATAGGCAAAGAAGCGCGGGCGATGGGGATCGGTGTGCATGTAACCGATCGAATAGACATGCACCAGCGTCGAGACCGTGTTGACGACGATCAGCATGACCGAGGTCAGCGTATCCACGCGCAGCGACCAGGAGACGTCGATGCCGCCGGACTGGATCCAGCGCAGCACCTCGACCTTGATCGGGCCGCCTTCGGCGTGGCCCATGCCGACCGTGAAGAAGACGATCCAGGACAGGATGGCGGCGATGATCATCAGGCCGCTGGTGACATATTCCGAAGCCTTGGCGCCGATGGCGCGGCCGAAGAGGCCGGCGACGATCGCACCGATCAAGGGAAGAAAGACGATAGCCTTATAGAGGAACATGAGCCACTCAGCCCTTCATCATATTGACGTCTTCGACCGCGATCGAGCCGCGGTTGCGGTAGAAGACAACGAGAATTGCAAGACCGATCGCCGCTTCGGCTGCCGCGACCGTCAGGATGAACAGCGCGAAGACCTGGCCGACGATGTCGTTCAGGAAGGAGGAGAAGGCGACCATGTTGATGTTGACGGCAAGCAGGATCAGTTCGATCGACATCAGGATGACGATGACGTTCTTCCGGTTGAGGAAGATGCCGAAGACGCCGAGCGTGAAGAGGATGGCGCTGACCGTCAGGTAGTGGGAAAGTCCGATGACCATGTTCTTTGTTCCTTGACCTGCCTTTAGACGCCCTGCCCGGGCTTGACCGACACCACCTCGACGGCGGTGGCGGGCGTGCGGGCAACCTGCCGGGGGATATTCTGCCGCTTGATGTTGGTGCGGTGCCTGAGCGTCAGCACGATCGCGCCGATCATGGCCACCAGCAGCACCAGACCGGCGATCTGGAAGAAATAGACGTAGTTGGTGTAGAGCACGTCGCCGAGGGCGGCCGTATTGGTGCGCTCCGTCAATGCCGGTATCGGCATGGCGACCGATTTGGCGATCTCAGGCGAAATCACGCTGCCGCCGATGACGACGATCAGCTCGGCCGCCAGGATCACCCCGATCAGCCCGCCGATCGGCGCATATTCGAGAACGCCGGCCCTCAGTTCGGTGAAGTCGATATCGAGCATCATCACCACGAAGAGGAAGAGCACGGCGACGGCGCCGACATAGACGACCAGCAGGATCATCGCCAGGAATTCGGCACCGAGCAGCAGGAAGAGGCCGGCTGCGTTGAAGAACACCAGGATCAGGAACAGAACCGAGTGAACCGGGTTCTTCGCCCAGATGACCATGAACGCCGACGCCACCGCGACAAAGGCGAAAAGATAGAAAAATAGAGCCTGCAGACCCATGTTGGTGCCTTTTTCATCTTCCCCCGGGCAGCCGGGAGTTTCCCTGCCCGATAGAGCTTTGCGCGGCGAGAACCGGCAAGGCTCCTGTGCATATTGACCGCGCTCGGAGCAACTGCTCCATCGCGGCATTTCAAATCTCAATCAGCGGTACGGCGAGTCGATCGCGATGTTGCGGGCGATTTCGCGCTCCCACCGGTCTCCGTTGTCCAGAAGCCGCGCCTTGTCGAAATAGAGTTCTTCGCGGGTTTCCGTCGCAAATTCGAAATTCGGGCCTTCGACGATCGCGTCGACCGGGCAGGCTTCCTGGCAGAAGCCGCAATAGATGCACTTCACCATGTCGATGTCGTAACGCACCGTGCGGCGCGTGCCGTCATTGCGGCGGGGACCCGCCTCGATGGTGATCGCCTGGGCAGGACAGATCGCCTCGCAGAGCTTGCAGGCGATGCAGCGTTCCTCGCCGTTCGGATAACGGCGCAGCGCATGCTCGCCGCGGAAGCGCGGGGAGACCGGACCCTTCTCGAAGGGATAGTTGATCGTCGCCTTCTGGCGGAAGAAATAGCGCATCGACAAGAAGAACGCGCCGACGAATTCCTTGAGAAACAGCGAGCTGATGGAGCCGGACAAGCTTGCCATCTTCAACCTCCAATTTTGCCTGAAACGAGAGCGGACATGATCATGCCCAACCCGTCAGTTTCAGCACGAATGCAACGATGACGACCATGGCGAGCGACAGGGGCAGGAAGACTTTCCAGCCGAGGCGCATGAGCTGGTCGTAGCGGTAACGCGGAACGAAAGCCTTGACCATCGCGAACATGAAGAACACGAAGCAGGCCTTCAGCATAAACCAGATGATGCCCGGCACCCAATTGATGAGCCAGAAATCGACCGGCGGCAGCCAGCCACCGAGGAAAAGGATGGTCGTCAGCGAGCACATCAGGACGACGGCCGCATATTCGCCGAGCATGAACATCATGTATGGCGAGGAGCCGTATTCGACCATGAAGCCGGCGACAAGTTCCGATTCGGCTTCCGGAAGGTCGAAGGGCGGACGGTTCGTCTCGGCGAGCGCCGAAATGAAGAAGATGATGAACATCGGGAAGAGCGACAGCCAGTGCCAGTCGAGGAACGACGACGGCAGGCCGAGCATGGTGCCGAGGCCGGTATGCTGGGCATTGACGATATCGGTCAGGTTCAGCGAGCCGACGCAGAGAAGCACGGTGACGATGACGAAGCCGATCGAGACTTCATAGGACACCATCTGTGCCGCCGAGCGCAGCGCGCCGAGGAAGGGATACTTCGAGTTCGAAGCCCAGCCGCCCATGATGATGCCGTAAACCTCGAGCGAGGAGATGGCGAAAATATAGAGGATGCCGACATTGATGTTGGCGATCACCCATCCGTCGGCGAGCGGCACCACCGCCCAGGTGGACAGCGCCAGAAGCACCGTCACCAGCGGGGCCAGCAGGAACACCGCCTTGTTGGCGCCGGCCGGAATGATCGGCTCCTTGAAGACGAACTTCAGAAGGTCGGCGAAGGACTGGAACAGGCCGAAGGGACCGACGACGTTCGGGCCGCGGCGCAGCTGCACGGCCGCCCAGATCTTGCGGTCGGCGAGCAGCACATAGGCGATGAAGACGAGCAGGCAGACCAGAAGCAGCAGCGATTGACCGATCATGATGATCGCCGGCCAGACATAGGTCGAAAAGAAAGAATCCATAGTCCCCTGCCCTTACTCTGCCGCGACTTTGAAGTTGTTGCGGGCCAATGCCGAGCACTCCGCCATGACAGCCGAGGCGCGCGCTATCGGGTTCGTCAAATAGAAGTCTTTGACCGGCGACGCAAACCCGGATTTGTTCATCTTGCCGGCTTTTTTCGCAACTGCGGCAATTTGGGCGCTATCGCTTTCGGCGATCTCGTCGATGGCGGCGAAATGCGGGAAAGCGGCATAGAGCCGGACGCGCAGTTCGCTCAGCGAATCGAAGGGAAGCTTCTTGCCGAGCACGTCGGACAGCGCGCGGATGATCGCCCAGTCTTCGCGGGCATCCCCCGGCGCAAAGCCTGCGCGGTTGCCCATCTGGACGCGGCCTTCGGTGTTGACCCAAGTGCCGGACTTTTCGGTATAGGCTGCAGCCGGCAGGATGACGTCGGCATGATGCGCGCCGTTGTCGCCATGCGAGCCGATATAGACGGTGAGCCTGGCCTTCTTGGCGGCGAAGTCGAGTTCGTCGGCGCCGAGCAGGAAGAGCACGTCCATCGCGCTCAGCATTTCGGCGGCATTAACGCCGGCAGCACCCGGCACGAAGCCGAGATCGAGGCCGCCGACACGCGAGGCTGCGGTATGGAGGACGGCAAAGCCGTTCCAGCCCTCGACGACTGCGCCGACCGAACCGGCAAGCTTGGCGGCACTGGCGAGAACACCGGCGCCGTCGGTGCGCGACAGCGCGCCCTGGCCGATGATGATCATCGGCTTGGCGGCGTTCTTCAGCACATCGGCGAAAGCGTGGTTGCCGTCGATCAGATCCTTCAGCGTGTCGGGACCGCCGCCGAGGTAATCATAGCTGTAGCGCAGTTCGCCCGGCTCGCCGATCACGCCGATCGGGAACTTGCCGCGGCGCCAGCGCTTGCGGATGCGGGCGTTGAGGATCGCCGCCTCGAAGCGCGGATTGGCGCCGATGATCAACAGCGCGTCGGCCTGGTCGATGCCCGATATGGTCGGGTTGAACAGGTAGCTTGCGCGGCCGAGCGACGGATCGAGTGCCGCCCCATCCTGGCGACAGTCGAGATTGGTCGAGCCCAGCGACTTCACCAGTTCGGAGAGCGCATACATTTCCTCGACGGAAGCGAGATCGCCAGCGATCGCGCCGATGTTGTCGCCCGAGGTGGCGCTGACGGCGGCCTTGATGGCGCCGAAGGCTTCGGCCCAGGTGGCGGGCTGCAGGCGGCCGTCGCGGCGCACATAGGGCCGGTCGAGGCGTTGGGTCTTCAGCCCGTCCCAGATGAAGCGGCTCTTGTCTGAGATCCACTCCTCGTTGATCGCCTCGTTGACGCGCGGCAGGATGCGCATGACTTCGCGGCCGCGGGTGTCGACGCGGATCGCCGAACCGACGGCATCCATGACGTCGATCGATTCGGTCTTGTTCAATTCCCAGGGGCGCGCGGTGAAGGCGAAGGGCTTGGAGGTGAGCGCGCCGACCGGGCAAAGGTCGACGACGTTGCCTTGCAGCTCGGAGGTCATCGCCTGTTCGAGATAGGTGGTGATCTCGGCATCCTCGCCGCGGCCGATCAGGCCGAGTTCGGAAATGCCGGCAACCTCCGTCGTGAAGCGGACGCAGCGCGTGCAGTGGATGCAGCGGTTCATCACCGTCTTGACGAGCGGGCCGATATACTTGTCTTCGACGGCGCGCTTGTCTTCCTGATAGCGCGAGGTGTCGATGCCGAAGGCCATCGCCTGGTCCTGCAGGTCGCATTCGCCGCCCTGGTCGCAGATCGGGCAATCCAGCGGATGGTTGATCAGCAGGAATTCCATCACGCCTTCGCGGGCCTTCTTGACCATCGGGGTGTTGGTGAAGACCTCGGGCAGTTCGCCGTTCGGGCCGCCGCGAATGTCGCGCACGCTCATGGCGCAGGAAGCCTGCGGCTTCGGCGGGCCACCCTTCACCTCGACGAGGCACATGCGGCAATTGCCGGCAACCGACAGGCGCTCGTGGAAGCAGAAGCGCGGAACCTCGGCGCCGGCATCCTCACACGCCTGCAATAGCGTGAAATGATCCGGAACTTCGATCTCGTTGCCGTCAATCTTCAGTTTTGCCATCGTCGCTCAGTCCTGTTTCCCGTTTGCCTGATGACGGCAAACAAACCTATTTTTGCAACATTCTCATTGCCAAGCCGGATCTTTCGTCCTGCCGACACCGGATGTCGCCGAAATTCTCTGTCACGCGTTCCAGACCCGGAACCCGCACCGGCATCGAAAGGCCCCCGCCCGTCCGCCGATCTGCCCATTCTTCCGGCCGATTGACACGGCCGGTCAGTTCATTTCTTCCTGCGGCCCCGCCCTGCCAGAACTTTTGCCTGACCGGTCCAGTCGTCACGGCCGATGCGGCCGTTGAAGCCGAGTTCGGCGTCGAGCCGGGCGATTTCCGCGTCGGTCCAGGCGGCAATCTCGGCGAAGCTGCGAATACCCTTGGCGTTCAGCACCTGCTCCAGCTTCGGGCCGATGCCGGCGATCAGCTTGAGATCGTCGGCCTTGACAGCCCGCGCAGCCGGTCTTGCCTTCACGGCCGGCTTCAGCTGGCCCGGCTTCGTATCGCTAACCGACTTCGTTTGGCTGACCGGCTTCGTTTGGCCGACCGACTTCGCTTCAGTGACCGGCTTCGCTTCAGTGACCGGCTTCGTCTGGCTGGCCGGGATCGGCTCGCTGACCGGCCTGACGACAGTCAGTGTCGGCCCTGCCTTCTTCCCGGCCGCCGGCTTGGTGAAAGCCTTGACGGCAGGGCGAATATTCTCCGGCCGGATTTCGACATCGGGCGCCGGCTCGTCTGGCGGCGTGTCATCGAGAGCGGCAGCGACTTTGCTCGTGGTTTCCAGGGCGCTCTGCCAGGCCCCGAAGAAGGCGCCGGCCATCTGCGTCGAGAAACCGAAGCCGATCGCCGTTGCCGCGGCAAAGGCTGCAGCCGGATGCGCCATCAGCGGATGCACCGGCATCGCCTGTGCATTTTCAAGCATCTCGGCGGCAAGGCGGCCGAAACCGGCCGCGAAATCGGCGACTTCTTCCTTCTTCCCAGCCTTGGATGCATTGTCCGCCATGATTATTCAGCCGCCTCCAGAACCGCGCCGTGATCGAGCGCGCTCGCCGTATACTGGTCGATGCGCTTTTCGATCTCGGGACGGAAGTTACGGATCAGACCCTGCACCGGCCATGCGGCTGCGTCGCCCAGCGCACAGATGGTGTGGCCTTCGATCTGCTTGGTCACCTGGAACAGCATGTCGATTTCGCGCTTCTGGGCATTGCCCTTGGCCATGCGTTCCATCACCCGCCACATCCAGCCCGTGCCTTCGCGGCACGGCGTGCACTGACCGCAGCTCTCGTGCTTGAAGAAGGCGGAGATGCGGGCGATCGCCTTGATGACGTCGGTGGACTTGTCCATGACGATCGCCGCCGCCGTGCCGAAGGAGGAGCCGACGCCGCGCAAGCCATCGAAATCCATCGGGCAGTCGATGATGTCCTTGGCCGGAACGATCGGGCAGGATGCGCCGCCCGGAATGACGGCGAGCAGATTGTCCCAGCCGCCGCGGATGCCGCCGGCGTGGCGATCGACCAGCTCGCGGAAGGTGATGCCCATTTCCTCTTCGACCGTGCACGGCTTGTTGACGTGGCCGGAGAGCATGAACAGCTTGGTGCCGACATTGTTCGGGCGGCCGATGGCGGAGAACCAGCCGGCGCCGCGGCGCAGGATCGTCGGTGCAACAGCGATCGATTCGACGTTGTTGACAGTCGTCGGGCAGCCGTAGAGGCCCATATTGGCCGGGAATGGCGGCTTCAGGCGCGGCTGGCCCTTCTTGCCTTCGAGGCTTTCGAGCAGCGCGGTTTCCTCGCCGCAGATATAGGCGCCGGCGCCATGATGGACGAAGATGTCCATGTCCCAGCCGAGCTTGTTGTTCTTGCCGAGCAGGCCGTAATCATAGCATTCATCGATCGCCGCCTGCAGCGCCTCGCGCTCTCTTATATATTCGCCGCGCACATAGATGTAGGCCGCATTGGCGCCCATGGCGAAGCTCGCGATGACGCAGCCTTCGATCAGCGTATGCGGATCGTGGCGCATGATGTCGCGGTCCTTGCAGGTACCGGGCTCGGATTCGTCGGCGTTGACGACGAGGTAATGCGGGCGTCCGTCGCTTTCCTTCGGCATGAAGGACCATTTGAGACCCGTGGGGAAGCCAGCGCCGCCGCGACCGCGAAGGCCGGATGCCTTCATCTCGTTGATGATCCAGTCACGGCCCTTTTCGAGGATCTGCTTGGTGCCGTCCCAGTGGCCGCGGCTCATCGCGCCCTTCAGGGACTTGTCCTTGAGGCCGTAGATGTTGGTAAAGATGCGGTCTTTATCTTGTAACATGCTTCACCTCTTACCGCGGCTTCTTGCCGAAGACCTTGATATATTCCGCTTCCCCGCCCTTGGCGAGCGCCTTGGCCTGCTTGACCCAGTCATCGCGCTCGATGCGGCCGCGGAAGTTCAGGTAGCCGTCGACCCATTCGCGTTCGGCCTTCTTCCAGCCCGCGACCTGCGCGAAGGTGAAGATGCCGATTTCGTTCAGCGTCGCCTCGATCTTCGGACCGACGCCCGAGATCATCTTCAGATCATCCGGGGCTGCGGGCTTTTCGATGCCGGACGGACGGTTCTTGTCGGTCAGGGAAGGCTTGGCCGACGGGGCGGCTTCGGCCTTGACGGTAGCTTTCGGCGCCGGTTCGGCAGCCGCCGTGCCCGATATCGGCTGCTCTTCGGCGGCCTTGGCGTTCTTCGCCGCCGCCTTCGGTGCGGTTGCCGGCGTCTTCAGCGCTGCATTGGTCTCGGCATCGGTGCTCTTCGGGCGGGCGGCCTCGGAAGGCGGAACCGGCGCGGCGTCGACCGGGGCCGACACGGTTTCGGCATCGGCCTTCTTGGCGCGCGTCCTGGCCTTCGGCTCTTCCGTCGTCAGCGAGGTCGGGCCGCCTTCGGGCGCTGAAAATATCCGGTCGATCTGGGTGCCGGGCTTGATGCTGGCGCCATTGCCGGCGGCAAAGACGTCGATGATCTCTTCGAGACGCTCTGGCGTCAGGTCCTCATAGGTGTCCTTGCCGATCATCACCATCGGAGCGTTGACGCAGGCCCCGAGACATTCGACCTCTTCCCAGGACAGCGTGCCTTCGGCATTGCGCTCGAAGGCATGGGCATGGATCTTGCTCTTGCAGACCGACATCAGCGCTTCCGAGCCGCGCAGCATGCAGGGCGTCGTGCCGCAGACCTGGACATGGGCGCGCGTGCCGACAGGATGCAGCTGGAACTGCGTATAGAAGGTCGCGACCTCGAGCACTCTGATATAGGCCATGTCGAGCATGTCGGCGATCTTTTCGATCGCCGCGCGCGTGACCCAACCGTCCTGCTCCTGCGCCCGCATCAATAGCGGAATGACCGCCGATTGCTGGCGGCCGGCGGGGTATTTCTGGATCGTCTTGTCCGCCCAGACCGCATTCTCATCGCTGAAGGCGAATGCGGCAGGCTGAAATTGATCTTCGGCTAATCGACGAACGGACATTCTTCCTCACGCCTTGTCAGTTTAGGGTTCCACACCGCGAAGCGGTCAAAGACTGCATTTCGCAGGCATAGGCCGACTGGTCTTTCTGCATAAACACTACGAATTTGCCGCCGTTCGGAACGGCAGCCTTGATCTGATAGCCCTTGGACAAAAGCTCGCCCATGGACGATTGCTGCGCCGGCGGCGTCTCTTCCTTGTGGCCCAACGGCGTGCCGAGGCTATCGGCCTCCTGAGCCGAAACTCCGGATGCCGAAAGAAGGAGTGCGACGGCCAGCGGCAGAAGCTGCATCAGCGGTCCACCTCGCCGAAGACGATGTCGAGCGAGCCGAGCACGGCCGCGACGTCGGCAAGCTGATGGCCGCGGCACATGAAGTCCATCGCCTGCAGATGGGCATAGCCCGGCGCGCGGATCTTGCAGCGATAAGGCTTGTTGGAGCCGTCGGAGACGAGATAGACGCCGAACTCGCCCTTCGGCGCCTCGACGGCGGCGTACACTTCGCCAGCCGGCACGTGGTAGCCTTCAGTATAGAGCTTGAAGTGGTGGATCAGCGCTTCCATCGAGCGCTTCATCTCGCCGCGCTTCGGCGGTACGACCTTGCCGTCGATCGACGAGAAGGGGCCGGTCTTGGCATCGGACAGCAGGCGATTGACGCATTGCTTCATGATGCGCACCGATTCGCGCATCTCGATCATGCGGATCAGGTAGCGGTCGTAGTTGTCGCCGTTCTTGCCGATCGGAATGTCGAATTCGAGATCGGAATAACATTCATAAGGCTGGGCGCGGCGCAGATCCCAGGCAGCGCCCGAACCGCGCACCATGACGCCGGAAAAGCCCCAGGCCCAGCAGTCTTCCAGCGAGACGACGCCGATATCGACGTTGCGCTGCTTGAAGATGCGGTTGCCGGTGAGCAGGTCGTCGATGTCGTCGAGCGCCTTCAGGAAGGGGTCGCACCAGTCGCCGATATCCTGCACGAGCTGTTCCGGCAGGTCCTGATGGACGCCGCCCGGGCGGACATAAGCAGCGTGCATGCGCGAACCGCTGGCGCGCTCGTAAAACACCATCAGCTTTTCACGCTCTTCGAAGCCCCAGAGCGGCGGCGTCAGCGCCCCGACGTCCATGGCCTGCGTGGTGACGTTCAGAAGATGCGAGAGGATGCGGCCGATTTCCGAATAGAGCACGCGGATCAGCTGGCCGCGGATCGGGATCTCGATGCCGAGCAGCTTTTCGACGGCCAGCGCATAGGCATGCTCCTGGTTCATCGGCGCGACATAGTCGAGGCGATCGAAATAGGGCACGGCCTGAAGGTAGGTCTTGGTCTCGATCAGCTTCTCGGTGCCGCGATGCAACAGGCCGATATGCGGATCAACCCGCTCCACAATTTCGCCGTCAAGCTCCAGGACAAGACGAAGAACGCCATGCGCCGCCGGATGCTGCGGTCCGAAGTTGATGTTGAAGTTGCGGACGTTATGTTCTGTCATGGCGATGGCTCGCGTTCTCAGATAACCGATGAGTGGCGGCGAAAGCCGCCAGCCGCCTTTAATTTATTGCTTCGCTTTTTCATCACCGGGCAGCACATAGTCGGTGCCTTCCCATGGCGACATGAAGTCGAAGTTGCGGAATTCCTGCTTCAACTCGACCGGCTCGTACACGACGCGTTTCGCGGCGTCGTCGTAACGGACCTCGACGAAACCTGTCGTCGGGAAGTCCTTGCGCAGCGGGTGGCCTTCGAAACCGTAGTCGGTCAGGATGCGGCGCAGGTCCGGGTGACCGGTGAAGAGCACGCCGTACATATCCCAGGTCTCGCGCTCGAACCAGTCGGCGCCGGGATAGACGGCGCAGGCCGAGGGAACTGGCGTATCTTCGTCGGTCGCGACCTTGACGCGGATGCGCAGGTTCTTCTTCGGCGACAGCAGATGATAGACGACATCGAAACGCAGCTCGCGCTGCGGCCAGTCGACGCCGCAAATATCGATCAGGTTGACGAAACCGCATTTGGCGTCGTCGCGCAAAAAGGTCAGCAGCGCGACCAGGTTTTCACCCGTCGTCGTCACCGTCAGCTCGCCATACTTCGTCTGCGATGCGGCGACCAGGTTGCCGCGCGCTTCACCAAGGTAGGACGCAAGCTCAGTCAGGGCTTCACTCATATTGCCTTGTCCTTAACCCTTAGCGTTCGATCGTGCCGGTACGCCGGATCTTCTTCTGCAGCAGAAGCACGCCGTAAAGCAGCGCCTCCGCCGTGGGGGGACAGCCCGGCACGTAGATGTCGATCGGCACGATGCGGTCGCAACCGCGCACCACCGAATAGGAATAGTGATAATAGCCGCCGCCATTGGCGCAGGAGCCCATCGAGATGACGTAGCGCGGCTCGGGCATCTGGTCATAGACCTTGCGCAGCGCCGGCGCCATCTTGTTGGTCAGCGTGCCGGCGACGATCATCACGTCGGACTGGCGCGGCGAGGCGCGTGGCGCAAAGCCGAAGCGCTCGACGTCGTAGCGCGGCATCGACAGCTGCATCATTTCGACGGCGCAGCAGGCCAGACCGAAGGTCATCCACATCAGCGAGCCGGTGCGGGCCCAGTTGATCAGCTCGTCGGTCGAGGTGACAAGGAAACCCTTGTCGGCGAGCTCATTGTTGATCTCGCCGAAGAAGGCGTCGTTGCTGCCGATCGGCTTGCCGGTCGAGGGATCGATGATCCCCTTCGGCTGCTGGGCGACGAGGGGCTGATTGCTCACAGGGGCTACTCCCATTCCAGGGCTCCCTTCTTCCATTCATAGATAAAGCCGATGGTCAGCACGAGAAGGAAGACCATCATGGACCAGAAGCCGAACCAGCCGATGGCGCCGAAGGAAACGGCCCAGGGGAAGAGGAAGGCGACTTCGAGGTCGAAGATGATGAAGAGGATCGACACGAGGTAGAAGCGGATGTCGAACTTCATGCGGGCGTCGTCGAACGCGTTGAAGCCGCATTCGTAAGCCGAGAGCTTTTCCGAATCAGGCGCTTTGAAAGCCACGGCGAACGGCGCAATGAGCAGCGCCAGGCCGATAACGAGCGCGATAGCGATGAAGATAGCGATCGGAATATAAGAACTGAGCAGTTCAGTCATCATGTTCATCCCTGCTTGCCGGAGGCGCCAGGCGCGCATTTGGGCAAATGCCCGGCAAGCGAACGTGCGTTGCAACAAGCCGTGGTTAGCGCAGCCGACGCCCCGGCGCAAGAGATTTACAGAGGCAATTCGACGCGTCGCGCGCGGACATTATCAAGCAGATGCAACGATGTCGCGACAAATCCACGCAAGCCGCCTGAAGCTGCATGTCTGACCATTGGAAACTGCATGGCTTTCGGAAGAAAATGGCGCGAGTGACGGGGCTCGAACCCGCGACCTCCGGCGTGACAGGCCGGCACTCTAACCGACTGAGCTACACCCGCGCATATGATCGGCCATTGGCGGCCGCGAGGATGAAGAAAACCGGACAAACGACAAATCGCATTTGCGTTTTACAAAGACTTGAAATGGCGCGAGTGACGGGGCTCGAACCCGCGACCTCCGGCGTGACAGGCCGGCACTCTAACCAACTGAGCTACACCCGCAATTCATTTCAAGCAGTCCGGATGCCTTCGCACCCTCACCAAAACGGCTGCCCGTTTCGATGAGCGGCTAACTACGGGGTTCGTCTTTTAGTGTCAAGCAGGTTTGGAGACAAAACCATGACAGTCTGTGAAATGTTTCGACGGGTTGGGTGCCAGATGAACAAAAGCCGGCACTTCCGTGTTCCGCAGCGATGCTCAGGCGCAGACGCAGCGCCTTCGAAACGGAGATGCGCGCCACCCTCCTCTCACTTTTCCACAGCCGAGCCGAACCTAAGCGGCATTGCCAGACACGGGGCAAGACACGGGGCAAGACACGGGAGCACCACCAAAAAAATCAAAAAATCTTCACAAACACTCTTGCGGTTTTGCCGCGTTCCGCATAGATCACGGCCACCAACGCGGCAGGCCGATCCGGCTTCGTTTGCGATGGGCGATTAGCTCAGTTGGTAGAGCGCCTCGTTTACACCGAGGATGTCGGGAGTTCGAGTCTCTCATCGCCCACCATTTCCAAACTTTCCCGCTGCTTGTCCATCCGATTCGGGCTTTCGAATTAGCTCGCTAATCCGGTCACGATCTGCGCAAGGTGTTTCGTCAGGAGACACCTCATGAAAATCGTTGCCATCATCTCTGCGCTGCTTCTCGCCGGCGTGGCTGTGCCGCCGTGCATTGCCAAGGAGCCCGCGCAAGAGGTGTTCCTGTCTGCCGGGGACCAGACGATGACGACCTCGGGAGAAACTCCGGGCCGCGAAGCCAGAACATATCTCCTGAGAATGCAGTCGGATCTGCCGATTGTTTTTTCGGTCGATGCCGACAATTCAGCCTGCAGCCTGGAAATCATGAAAGCCAGCCAGCGCGGCGTCTTCAGCAAAATCAGCCGATTCCCCGCATCTTTTAGAGACAGCGGTCAAAGTGGCGATGAATATAGGTTTTCGTTTTTCCAGAACCGCGTTTCATTTATGAGCGGCGCCCGATGCGCCTTCTCATTTTCTCTGACGCAGAAGTGATTGCGTGATTGGGGTGATGGGTACGCCTTCCGTCTGGCGGGCACTCATCGTTACGCTTCGCCAGTTGTTGATCCACCGCCGAAACCAGCTGCGAATCGTCTTCCGGTGGATCGTCGCAAAGCCCATACGCCGCCTGTCGGTTGTCACGATTCTCCGTGCCCGGTGCAATCGGCTGGCCGATGCCCGGCTCGCCGCATGATCCGAATTGTGGGCGGGTCTACATTCTCGAGGCGGCATTCGGCGAGACGTTCCGGCGCAATAAGGCGTTACGCCCGGCAGCTTCAGATGCGCGCCATCGCGACAGCACTCCACCAAAACGGACTACTCCCGGCCGCCGCGCCACCTCCTATTGGGCGAATGGATGGGGCTCGGCAAAAGTGGGAATATTTGCCGCCCGGAAAGTTTCCGCGCTTAAAGGCTTACGACGCCTGGAGGTGTGCCATGAAGGCCCTGTGCTCCGCCTTGACGCTGTGCATCGCTATTGCCCTTTGTACGCCAAGTGCCATCTATGTCAGCCTGCCCGGATACGCCTTCAAGACGAATCCGAAATGCCAGCGCCACGAACCAAAAACGCGATTCGACAGAAGGTGTGACTGGCCGAGACTGGGCTACAAGGACTTTACACCCCCGCTTGTGACCGTGCTTGGGATCTGAACACCGGCCGAGCACTCATCGCAGTCCAGACGCCACTGGTGTCGCCCGAGGGCCTTCATCTCTTCGCCAATTCCTTATCCACCGCCGAAACCAGCCGCGAATCATCTGCGGTCACGTCAGGCGCGAAACGGGCGGCGACTCTGCCGTCGCGGCCGATCAGGAATTTTTCGAAGTTCCAGAGGATGTCGTCCTCGTCGCCGCCTGTCATGCCGTGGGATTTCAGGCGCTCGCGCATCGGTCCGTCGCCGGTCGTCGCGACACCCGATTTGGTCAGTTGCCGGTAAAGCGGATGCTGCGCCTCGCCCTTGACCGAGATCTTCGAGAAGATCGGGAAGGTGACGTCATAGGCGCTGGTGCAGAAGTCGAGGATCTCGGCGTCGGTGCCGGGTTCCTGGCCCTTGAAGTCGTTGGCGGGGAAAGCGGCGATGACGAAGCCGCGCTCGCGCTTTTCGCCATAGAGCTTTTCCAGCCCCTCATATTGCGGCGTGAGCCCGCATTTCGAGGCGACATTGACGACCAGGAGGACCCTGCCCTTGTATTCGTTGAGCGTGGTCTCGCGACCATCCACAGTCTTGACCGGGATATCCAGCACGTTGCCTGTCACGGGAACCTCCAATTCGTAAGGATGTGGTTCGCCCAAGTTAGCGATATCGCCGCCGTTGTCATCAGCGTCGGGATCAACTTGGCTTCCACAGGACGCCGGTGCGGCTTCCGGCCGCACCGGGCCTCATCCTCAGGCGGGAGACGTTTCCTTCACATCGTCGAGCAGGAAGTGCACGACGAGATAATCCGTCTTGTAATGGCGGCCGCTGTCCGACACGGAATCGACGCTGCCGCCGTCCTTCGGGTGCCAGGCGTGGTAATGGGGATTGGTGGTGATCAGGGTGATGGCCTTGCCATCCCTTTCGCCAAGCCGGAAGCGCATCTCGGCGAGCGGCCAGATCCGCTCATAGTCCTGCATGGTGATTCGCGCCTTCAGCGCCTTGCGCTGCAGCGGCGCTTCGCCGGCCTCGGCTGGTGTTTCCAACATCACCTCCTCAGCTCCGCTGATGATGGCGTTGAATTCTTCAGGCCACATGCGTCTCATGAAATCGCTCCTCCCGAGGCTTTTTCGTCAGTTCACAGATGGAACTTAGCGGTTTGTCCGAAAGAAGCAAATTCCCGTCATGCGGTTGTCATCGGCACCAGTCGCTCCTACCTTCCCGTCAAACCGCATCAGGGCCGTCAGTCGCCCGCAATCCCGAGATCAGAGATGAAGACACGTGAAGAAAGGCAGGCGCTCCGGGCGAGCATGCCGCGCACGCCGCTCAGCGCCCATCACATGGAAAACGCCCGGCTGCTGCCGGACCGCGGCGAATTGCTCTATCGCATCCCGAACGGCGGCATCGGCGTCGAAGTGGGCGCAGCCTTCGGCGAATATACGGCAGAGATCCTGGAAAAGAACCGGCCGGCGCAGCTCTACCTCATCGATCCCTGGTCGATGGATCGCTACAGCTCCGGGTTAGACGCGATCCACACGAACTTCGCGGCCGAGATCGCGGCCGGCCGGCTGCACCTGATGCAAGGCACATCGCTGGAGAAGCTTGCCGAATTCGAGGACGATTTCCTCGACTGGGCCTATATCGATACCGACCATTCCTTCGACCTCACCTGGCAGGAACTGCTGCTCTGTGACAAGAAGGTGAAGCGGACGGGGCGCATTGCCGGGCATGATTTCTGCACCGGCAATACGGTCAAACCGATCGTCTATGGCGTCGTCGAGGCGGTCACCAAGTTCTGCAAGGATTACGGCTGGCAATTCGAGTTCCTGACGGTCGAATCGCACGCGCATTTTTCCTATTGCCTGAAACGGCTTTGATCCGCTCACACTTTGCCGGAATATTGCTCGTCGCTGACCTTTTCCATCCAGTCGACATGGCTGCCGTCCAGCGCCTCGTGCACGGCAATATGCGTCATCGCCGTATCCGGGGCAGCACCGTGCCATTGTTTTTCATCAGGTGCGAACCAGACGGTATCGCCGGGGCGGATTTCGCGGATGTCCCCGCCCCAGCTCTGGGCGAGGCCCTTGCCTGATGTGACGATCAGTGTCTGGCCGAGCGGATGCGTATGCCAGGCCGTGCGGGCGCCGGGTTCGAAGGTGACGGAGACCGCCCTCGCCCGGGCCGGCGCCGGCGCTTCCATCAGCGGATCCTGGCGGACGGCGCCGGTGAAATAGTCGGCCGGTGGCTTCGTCGAGGGGCGAGAGCCGGCGGGTTTGATCTCCATGATCTTTCCTTTTCCATTCATTGCGGTTGAAGCCTTGTGGCGGAACGATATTTCATCGAGGCGGCCAATCAAAGCCGGATCGACAATTGCCGCAAAGTCGCCCGACTGATAATTCCAATGTCTTTCATCACCAAAGCGCATCGCATCGCGCTTGCTTCATGCGACGCGCCTTGGCTCTTTGTTTTTATGCATGTCGTTATCCCTACACAGTTTCAGGCGACATGCAGTAGGGAGGATTTTTCATGAAACACCATGCTTTTGGCCGCATGCCCTTCACCGTCACCAATGTCGGCTTCGGCGCCTGGCAGATCGGCGGCTCCTGGGGCGATATCAGCGAGGCGGACGGACGCGCCGCCCTGAATGCCGCACTCGATGCCGGCATGACATTCATCGATACGGCTGATGTCTACGGCGACGGCCGCTCGGAAAAAATCATCGCCGACGTGCTGAAGACGCGCGGCGGCGCCCGCCCGATGGTCGCCACCAAGGCCGGCCGCCGCCTCAACCCGCATGTCGCCGAAGGCTACACCACGGCCAATCTCGAAGGCTTCATCGATCGCAGCCTCAAGAACCTCGTGGTCGACAGCCTCGACCTCGTGCAACTGCACTGCCCGCCGCGCGAGGTGCTTTACCAACCGGAGGTCTTCGAGAGCCTGGACGCGCTGCAGAAGGCCGGCAAGATCAAGGGTTACGGCGTCAGCGTCGAAAAGGTCGAGGACGGGTTGAAGGCGATCGAATATCCCGGCGTCGTCAGCATCCAGATCATCTACAACATCTTCCGCCAGCGCCCCGACCACCTGTTCTTCCAAGAGGCGCGCCGCAAGAACGTGGCGATCATCGCCCGCGTGCCGCTCGCAAGCGGTCTCCTCTCCGGCAAGATCACCCGAGACACGCACTTTGCCAGCGACGACCACCGTAATTTCAATCGTCACGGCGAGGCCTTCGATGTCGGCGAGACCTTCGCCGGCGTGCCCTTCGAGGTCGGCCTGCAGGCGGTGGAAGAGGTGCGCAAGCTGGTGCCCGCAGGCGCCACCATGGCCGCCTTCGCGCTCCGCTGGATCCTGATGGCTGAAGCCGTCACCGTCGTCATCCCCGGCGCCCGCAATGCCGAGCAAGCCAGAGCCAACGCCGCCGCCGCCGACCTTGCCCCGCTTTCGGCCGACATCATGGCCGCAACCCGCGAGATCTACGAGCGGCTGATCGCGCCGCATGTGCATCAGCGCTGGTAGGGTTGGAGTGCTGATTCTTTGCTGGGGAGGCCAGATGGCCCCTCATCCGGCTTCCGCCACCTTCTCCACGCTCGCGGGGTGAAGGGACCATGCCGCAACGCCTCCGTTCCCCGTATACCTCTCGCAGGGCACGTCCCCTCTCCCCGTTTTACGGGGAGAGGGCTAGGGCGAGGGGCAGGTTTCAGTTTGTCGCATTCAGCTCGACCGGGAAGAACAGTGTCTCGCCGGAGGAGTCGCTGACGCCGTCATTGTCGGTGACCGCGTAGGGTTTGCCCGAGGCGTCGAAGGTGAAGCCTTCGAGCTTGTCGAGCACATAGCCGTTGGTCGCGGTCTTGAGTTCACCGAGGAAGTCGTGTGCTTCGGTCTTCTTGACGACCGGCAGTGCACCGCCAAGCTTGGCGGGCTTCAGCTCCGATATCGCGACCTTGTAGAGCTTCTTCAGCCTGGCGGCATCGCCGACCAGGTTGTCGCGCTCGATGATGTAGACGCTGTCGCCCTGGGCCGAGATTTCCGACAGGCCGACCCAGCCGCTTTCCGTCTTGTCGAGCGGATAGCGCACGGCGCCCCATTCCTTCCTCTTCGGATTGTAGGAGACGAGCTTGACGAAGCCCTTTTCGTCGTCGCCCCACTCGCGCTGCACCGCCATCCACAGCGTCGTGTCGTCACCGGTGCCGACAATGGTCACGCCCTCGAAGCCGTAGCGGATTTCGTTGGCGGCAAGCTCCTTCGGCATGGCGATCTCGGCCTTGATGTCGCCCTTGGCGTTGACGTTGTAGAGGGCGTGCGGAACGAGACGTTCGCTGTAACCTTCCGAGGCGAGCCAGAAGGAGCCGTCGGCGGCAGCCGCGATGCCTTCGATGTCGAGCTTCTGGGCCGGGGCGCCGTCCCGCTTGACGACGAGGGCCTCGGTGATGACGGCCGGCTTCTTGCTGGCATCGATCGTGTAGATCGTCGGCTGCGAGCCGAGAACGCTGTCGCTGACGGCATAGAGCATGCCCGGCTTGCCCGGAACGGCAGCAAGACCCGAAAGAGCTGCAAAGCCGATCGGATTGCCGTCCTTGTCGGCGGAGACGATCTGCGGATAGGCCTTTTCGCCTTCCGAGCGCTCATAGATCATCACATGTGAGCGCGCACCGCCGTCCTTGCCGAGGTCGAGTTCGTTGGCGGTCGCAAGCAGATTGCGCGCAGGAATGGCGATCGCGCCTTCCGGCGAAATGCCGGACGGCAGCAACTGGACGAGTTCGGGATCGGCGCCGGTGTCCTTGTAGACGCCGACGACCGAGGCGCGTTCGGCGAGCAGGAAGAAATATTGCTCGTTGCCGAACTTGGCGGCTTCGAGACCTTCGGGCTCGACGCCCTTCGATCCCGACCGGCTTTCCGGATAGTGGCCGATATGGGCGACAGCGCGTTCGAAGGATGCGCCCGATTCGTAGAGAAGCTTGCCCGTCTTGTCGAAGATGGTGAAACCACGCGAGCCGCCCTGGTAGTCGCCTTCATTGGCGACGAGGAGGCGGTTGTCGTCGAGCCACTTCACGGCGTCGGGCTCGCGCAGCACGCCCTTGGATTCGCCTGAAAATTTCAGGGCGCCGTCACGCTTGGTGTCGATGCCGGTCAAATCGACGCTGCCGGCGGAGAAATGCGTCTTCACCGCGGCCGTATTGGCGTCGATGATGACAATCTCGTTGTTTTCCTGCAACGTCAGCGCAATCTCGTTCAACCCGTTGAAGGCGACGAATTCCGGCTCCGGATCCTCCGGGGCGACGCCGGCAAGGCCGGTCAGCGCCACATGCTTGATGGTGCCGCAATCGACGGCGCCGTTCTTGACCTGGAAGACGACGAGGTCGCCGGCCGGCATCTGCGGGATCTTGCCGTCATTGACCTCTTCGTCACGCTCGTTTTCGATGGCGATGGCGCCGAGCGTCTTGTCCTTGTTGAGGGCGATCGAATCCGGCTGGCCGCCGAGATCGCAAGTGCTCTCGATCTTCCTGGTCGCGACATCGACGATCGCGAGACGCCCCGAGGGCTTTGCCTTGCTTTCGGAGGTGTTGACGGCGACGAGCGCCTTGCCGGCGCTCGAGGTGACCGAGGTCGGCTCACCGTCCATCATCACAGCGCCGCCGGCTTTCGGAGCCTTGGCGTCGGTGATGTCGATGAAGCCGATCGCGCCGAGCGGGCTGTCGCTATAGATCAGCGTGTTGCCGTCGTCGGTCGCAGTGATGATTTCGGCGGAGCTGACCGACAGCTTGTCCTTGTCATCAGGCAGGTTCTGGGCGACCGGGAAGGAAGCGATGCGGTTGAAAACTGGTTCGGCCGCGGCCGGAAAGGCGACGGATGCGAGAAGCACGGCAGCAAGCGCTGCCTTGCGCGATGAAATGGTCATGAAATCCCCCATGTGTCGAATATTCGAAACATGAGTTTTCTGCAGGAGCGGCATGACAGAGGCATGACAGAGGCGGCATTTTTCGCCGGATCACCTCAGGCGGGTTTGCGCTCCCTGCGCATCTCGTTTCGCATGATGAAAAGCGACGCGGAGAGGATCAGAGCCGCTCCCAACCAGAGATAACCCGCCGGCGCATAACCGAAGAACAGCCAACCGGCCAGCACGTTCAACGGCAGCTTCAGATCGTCGAAAGGCTGGACATAGGCGGCATCGGCTGCGGCATAGGCAAGAGTGAGGAAATACTGGGCTGCCGCGGTCAAAAGCCCCGCCAGCAGGAACAGGGCAAGGGTCGCCCCGGTCGGCACGGCAAAGCCTGCCGCGAGCGCCAGCCCGCCATTGATCGGCGTCAGCAGCACGAGCAGCCAGACGGTGATCGTCTCCGGTCGTTCGATGCCCGTCAGGCTCTTGGTGATCAGCGACGAGGCGCCCCATAATAGCGCCGAGAGCACGGGCAGGAGAGCCGCCCAGCCAAAACCGTCCGACCAGGGCTGCAGAATGATCATCGCTCCGGTGAAACCGACCGCGGTCGCCGCCCAGCGGGCCGGGCCGACGCGCTCGCCAAGGAAAAGCCGGGCGCCCAGAATGATGAAGAAGGGTGAGGTCATCACCAATGCGATCGCCTGCCAGATCGGCACCGAAGCAAGGCCGGCGATCCAGGCCTCGACGCCGAGCGCGGCAAGTGCGACGCGCGCCAGGTGACGCCAGGGATAGCGCGTGCGCATCGCCGCAAGGCCGAGCCTGCGAAGGAAGGGCAGCGAGAACAGGAAGGCGAAGCCATATTGCCAGAAGGCGGCCGAGGCCGAGGGGAAGGCAAGCTTCATCGTCAGCCATTGGGTGACGACGTTGAGAAGCGAAAAAGCAATGCCGGCAAGGACCATCCAGAGGGCGCCGACAACGGCGCGAGACGGCTCTGCGGCTAGGGAAGTCTGATTCATGTCTCTCATCCGAAACCAGGGACCAACATAAATCAGGACGCATGAGCCACGACCAAGCGACACGGGGCAGACCCCTGCCCTTCGCACAGCCGACACTCATTCTCTTCCATCCGGACTTTAACCGTCGGCTCCGGAATCGCACCGGATCTGCTGACCCCTCCCCCGCTTCGACACGAGAGAAGGCGCTCGCGGGCTTGAGCCTACTGGATAATTTCCTTAAATCGGAACCGATTTAAGGGAAAAATTATGCAGCAACTTAAAATGCTACAGCGTCCTTTGCGCGTCTGAAAAGACGCGCGGCGCTGCAGACCCTTACCGCCGGTGGGGAGTTTCACCCCGCCCTGAGAACAGAAATGTCGTAGATCAAAGCCCGCGCGGCGGCAAGATCAACCAAAGCAAAAAGGTCCGGCAAAGCAAAAGGGGTCCGGCAAGCCGAACCCCCTCTCAAATCCTGCACAACCGGTCTCGTTTCCGGTTGGCGGATAATCTCAGATCAGCCGTTGACGGCGTCCTTCAGGCCCTTGCCGGGCGTGAATTTCGGCACGTTGCGAGCCGGAATGTCGACTTCAGCGCCCGTGGACGGGTTACGGCCCTTCGTTGCAGCGCGATGAGAAACGGTGAAGCTGCCGAAACCCGCGAGGCGGATGTCGCCCTTGTTCTTGAGTTCAGCCTGGACAACGTCGAAAACCGCGTCAACAGCGGAAGCCGCGTCAGACTTCGTCAGTCCTGCCTTTTCGGCTACTGCGGACACGAGTTCATTCTTGTTCATGTTTCCACCCCTTTCTAAATGGTATGAAACGACTCAAATGTAAGCTAGGCGCAGAATAGGTTTCATCAGGCCCGCCGGAAACCCAAAAGCCCTGCAAATCAAGGAAAAGCAAGCGTCTACATGACGTTTTCACAAAAAAGGCTGGCGTTTCCGCCAGCCTTTTTGCGTGTTTTGTCCCAATGGGGCATAAATGTGGCACAGGCCACTCAATGCGCTATGGTTGCGCCCGTCTCATCGAGGCCTTCGACCGTTGCGATGACGGGCGTTTCCACCGTGCCGTCCCATTCGATCGGCTCCGGCCGCCGGATCAGCGCATGCTTGATCACCTCGCCCATGCGGGATACCGGGATGATCTCCATGTTGTTCTTCACGTTGTCCGGAATCTCCGCCAGGTCCTTGGCGTTTTCTTCCGGGATCAGCACCTTCTTGATGCCGCCGCGAAGCGCTGCGAGCAGCTTTTCCTTGAGACCGCCGATCGGCAGCACACGGCCGCGAAGGGTGATTTCACCGGTCATGGCCACATGCCTGCTCACCGGGATACCGGTCATGATCGAGACGATCGCGGTTGCCATGGCGACGCCGGCCGAGGGGCCGTCCTTCGGTGTCGCGCCTTCCGGCACGTGCACGTGGATGTCGCTCTTGTCGAAGCGCGGCGGCTCGATGCCGAAATCGACGGCGCGCGAGCGGACATAGGAGGCCGCTGCCGAGATCGATTCCTTCATGACGTCCTTCAGATTGCCGGTGACCGTCATGCGGCCCTTGCCCGGCATCATCACACCTTCGATGGTCAGCAGCTCGCCGCCGACCTCCGTCCAGGCAAGACCGGTCACGACGCCGACCTGATCCTCGCCCTCGGCTTCGCCATGGCGGAAGCGCGGGACGCCCAGATAGTCGGAGATGTTGGCGGCCGTCACGTGAACGGACTTCGTCTTGCCCTTGATGATCTCGGTGACCGCCTTGCGGGCGAGCTTCATCAATTCGCGTTCGAAGCTGCGGACACCGGCTTCGCGGGTGTACTGCTGGCTGATCGCCATCAGGGCGTCGTCGCTGACCGAGAATTCCTCCGGCTGCAACGCATGTTCCTTGATGGCCTTCGGCAGCAGGTGCCGCTTGGCGATCTCGCGCTTTTCATCCTCGGTGTAGCCGGCGATACGGATGATTTCCATGCGGTCCATCAGGGGTGCTGGAATGTTCAGCGTATTCGCCGTCGTGATGAACATCACGTCCGACAGGTCGTATTCGACTTCCAGGTAGTGGTCCATGAAGGTCGAGTTCTGCGCCGGATCGAGCACTTCGAGCAGAGCCGAGGACGGATCACCGCGGAAGTCCATGCCCATCTTGTCGATCTCGTCGAGCAGGAAGAGCGGGTTGGACTTCTTCGCCTTCTTCATCGACTGAATGACCTTGCCGGGCATCGAGCCGATATAGGTGCGGCGGTGACCGCGGATTTCGGCTTCGTCGCGAACGCCGCCGAGTGCCATGCGGACATACTCACGGCCGGTCGCCTTGGCGATCGACTGGGCGAGCGAGGTCTTGCCGACGCCCGGAGGGCCGACGAGGCACAGGATCGGGCCCTTGATCTTGGTGGCGCGGGCCTGCACGGCCAGATATTCGACGATGCGCTCCTTGACCTTGTCGAGACCGAAGTGATCGGCTTCGAGGATCTTCTCGGCATTGTTGAGATCGGCCTTGATCTTCGACTTCTTGCCCCACGGAATGCCGAGCAGCCAGTCCAGATAATTGCGCACGACGGTGGCTTCCGCCGACATCGGGCTCATCTGGCGCAGCTTCTTCAGTTCCGCATCGGCCTTTTCACGGGCTTCCTTGGACAGCTTGGTCTTGGAGATGCGCTCTTCCAGCTCGCTCATCTCGTCGCGGCCTTCCTCGCCGTCGCCGAGTTCCTTCTGGATCGCCTTCATCTGCTCGTTAAGATAATATTCGCGCTGGGTCTTCTCCATCTGGCGCTTGACGCGCGAGCGGATACGCTTTTCGACCTGCAGGACCGAGATCTCGCCTTCCATGAAGCCGAGAGCTTTTTCGAGGCGCTGTTTGACGCTGGTCGTCTCCAGCATCTCCTGCTTCTCGGTGATCTTGATCGACAGATGCGAGGCGACCGTATCGGCGAGCTTGGAATAGTCGTCGATCTGGCTGGCGGCGCCGACCACTTCGGGCGAAATCTTCTTGTTGAGCTTCACATAGCTTTCGAATTCGGAGACGACCGAACGCGACAAGGCTTCCAGTTCGACCGGATCGTCATGCGGCTCCTCGAGCACATGGCCGAGCGCCTCATAGAAATCCTCGCGGCTGGTATAGGTGTCGATCTCGGCGCGGGCGCGGCCTTCGACCAGAACCTTGACGGTGCCGTCGGGCAGCTTCAGGAGCTGCAACACGTTCGCCACGGTGCCGACATTGTGAATCGCGGACGGATCCGGATCGTCGTCACTGGCGTTGATCTGCGTCACCAGCATGATCTGCTTGTCGGAACCCATGACCTCTTCGAGCGCACGGATCGACTTTTCCCGTCCGACGAACAGCGGCACGATCATATGCGGGAAAACCACGATGTCGCGCAGGGGCAGAACAGGGTAGGCAGTGCTGCTCGCTACAGACGTTTTCTTCGTCATTTTATGTCCTTTCCATCGTCCCGTTACCGGGCTCTCTGCACGGCCGCTTGGGACCGGCCGGCACTCTCACTTGTTGCTACAAGTGGAGGTTCTGACTACGCTTTTCAAGCCACGCTAACGCCCGCGTTCCCCGGATGTGACGGCTTTGTTACAACGGAACGCCAACACTATGAAGCGCGTGGCTGGACCGGCGCTTACCACTTCCGACCCGGCTAAAATACAAACGCCAACAATAGGCTTACGGAATCACCGCATCATTGCCAAGCACTCCCCTTTGCGCAACATCGGCAAAGGCAATTCCGGTTCCCACCGGCAAAATACTAACAGCGCCTCGCATGGTTTTTCAAATAGAAAGGGGCCTGCCGATGGCAAGCCCCCAAAATAATCATAGGAAAGCAGCAAGATCACGCCGAAGCGTTGGCCTTTTCTTCCTGACGATCGGCATAGATGTAAAGCGGACGGGCCGAACCGCGCACCACTTCCTCCGAGATGACGACCTCGCGCACGCCTTCCAGCGTCGGCAGTTCGAACATCGTGTCGAGCAGGATCTTCTCCATGATCGAGCGAAGGCCGCGGGCGCCGGTCTTGCGCACGATCGCCTTGCGGGCGATTTCGCGCAGGGCATCCTCGTGGAAGGTCAGTTCCACGTCTTCCATCTCGAACAGGCGCTGATACTGCTTGATCAGCGCGTTCTTCGGCTCGGACAGGATCTGGATCAGCGCATCTTCATCGAGATCCTCGAGCGTCGCCAGAACCGGCAGACGGCCGATGAACTCGGGGATGAGGCCAAACTTGACCAGGTCTTCCGGCTCCAGTTCGCGCAGGACTTCGCCGACGCGGCGGTCGTCCTGGGCCTTGACGGTGGCGCCGAAGCCGATCGAGGTCTTCTCGCCACGGGCGGAGATGATCTTGTCGAGGCCGGCGAAGGCGCCGCCGCAGATGAACAGGATGTTCGTCGTGTCGACCTGCAGGAATTCCTGCTGCGGGTGCTTGCGGCCGCCCTGCGGCGGTACGGAAGCGACCGTGCCTTCCATGATCTTCAGCAGCGCCTGCTGCACGCCCTCGCCCGAGACGTCGCGGGTGATCGACGGGTTGTCGGACTTGCGCGAAATCTTGTCGACTTCGTCGATGTAGACGATGCCGCGCTGCGCACGCTCGACATTGTAGTCGGCAGACTGCAGGAGCTTCAGGATGATGTTTTCGACGTCCTCGCCGACATAACCGGCCTCGGTAAGCGTCGTCGCATCGGCCATGGTGAAGGGAACGTCGATGATCCGGGCGAGAGTCTGGGCAAGATAGGTCTTGCCGCAGCCCGTCGGGCCGACGAGCATGATGTTCGACTTCGCCAGCTCGACTTCGCCGTTCTTGGAGGCGTGCGCCAGGCGCTTGTAGTGGTTGTGCACGGCGACCGACAGGATCTTCTTCGCCTGCCGCTGGCCGATGACATATTCGTCGAGGACCTTGATGATGTCCTGGGGCGTCGGAACGCCGTCGCGGGACTTGACCATCGAGGACTTGTTCTCCTCGCGGATGATGTCCATGCACAATTCGACGCATTCATCGCAGATGAAGACGGTCGGTCCGGCAATCAGTTTCCGGACTTCGTGCTGGCTCTTTCCGCAGAACGAACAATAGAGAGTGTTCTTGGAGTCGCCGCCGTTGCTGCCGCTGACCTTGCTCATATCATTTTCCTTCCAGCACGCCGCATTTCAAGGCGAAATCGCGGTCCACTCTATCAGCTCCTGGCGGCACTCCGTTTCCGGAGCCTTTGCCGAGAAGGGCTTCAGGGGGTACGAACCGGTCCCAACCAATCATGTCCGGGTTCCGGCGGCAACGAATTCCCCTTCGAATGCCGAATGCTATGTCATAAAAATTCAACATAGCATTAATAGTTACTATTAGCGTCTTCGTCGCCGGATGAAAGCCCTTGTTCAATCACAAATGGGATAGAACTGTGGCGACAAAAACACCATCCCAATTAATTACTAGGCCTGTTCGCCTTCCATTTCGAGGCGCGACGTCAGAACCTTGTCGATGACGCCCCAGCCCTGGGCTTCGTCCGCATCCATGAAATGGTCACGATCGAGCGTCTTTTCAACTTCTTCATAGGTGCGGCCGGTGTGCTTGACATAGACCTCGTTCAGGCGGCGCTTCATCTTGAGGATGTCGCGGGCGTGGCGCTCGATGTCCGAAGCCTGGCCCTGGAAGCCGCCCGAGGGCTGATGCACCATGATGCGGGAATTCGGCGTGGCGAAGCGCATGTCCTTGTGGCCGGCGGCCAGCAGCAGCGAGCCCATGGACGCGGCCTGGCCGATGCAGAGCGTCGAAACCGCGGGCTTGATGAACTGCATCGTATCGTAAATCGCCATGCCGGCGGTGACGACGCCACCGGGCGAATTGATGTAGAGGGCGATTTCCTTCTTCGGGTTTTCGGCCTCGAGGAAGAGAAGCTGGGCGCAGACGAGCGTCGCCATGTGGTCTTCGACGGCGCCCGTCAGGAAGATGATGCGTTCCTTCAACAGGCGGGAATAGATGTCGTAGGAGCGTTCACCGCGGTTGGTCTGTTCCACGACCATCGGCACGAGGGCCATAGCGGTATCGACTGGGTTTCTCATGTGCGTCCTTTGTCAACGTCTCGCCGGCCGGCGCCGGGAATCAAAGAAAAATGTCTTATCCCTACATAGAGTGTCCCTGCCCTCCTCTTCAAGACACGCCTGAGGATAACGTTAAGAAGGCGGGGCCGGGCGGTTCCTGGTAGCCTCTTTCCCCCAAGCGCCTGTTAACGGCGAGCCCTCGGCATTGTCTCCCCCGGTTTTTCTCCATGACAGGATGAAGGAAGGCTTACTTCATTCGACCGTGCTTATACACGTTTACCCAACGGAAAGCCTACCGGCAGATATCGGCCCAAAACCATGCCGCAGCGCAGCGACATTAAGGAAGTGGCGAGCTTCCTCGGCAAGGATGCAAGCCAACTGAAAAGGGCCGACAGACGAGGGGTTTGCTGCCGTGTTCAATATTGCTACAGGTCTCGCCATCTGGTGTTCCGAGGCCATGACGCTTGCTTTGGTGCTGTTCGTCGCCTGGCGCCACAACGTCAGGAACGAGGCCTATCTCTATTGGGGTCTCGGCTTCCTTCTGACCGGCATCGGCTTTGCGATGATTGCGTTGCGCAGAGAAATCCCCAGCGTGCTTTCCATCGAGGCGGGCAATGCCATTGCGCTGCTCGGCCAGAGTGCCTGGGTGGCGGGTTTTCTCGCACTCGACCGCAAGAGGATCGAATGGTGGGCGCTGCTGCCGCCGGTCATCTGGCTGGCCGGGGTTTTCCTGCCCTGGGTCAACAGCGATTATTCGAACCGCGTGGTGCTATACAATCTCGCTTCGGCGACAGGTGCGACGGCACTCGCCATGGCGGTCGCCGCCGGCGACATGCGCCGCGAGCGCACCCGCGTCAAACTGATGGGCGTCTTCGTCATCCAGGGCTGCCTGTGCTTCGGCTCGGCGCTGACGACGGCGCTGACGCTGCCGAGCGACATCGAGGCGACCAATCTCGGCGGCGTCTCCGCCATGGCCAGCGCCTTCCTGCTGACCATCGCCTTCGCGTTCACGTGCCGGCTGATCATGGAGCGCTCCGAACGGCACCTGCGTGCGCTGACCCTGACCGATTCGCTGACCGGCGTGCTCAACCGCCGCGGCCTGCTCGGCTATTTCGACGCCACCCAGGAAAAAGCCCATAACGAGCAGCGCCAGGTCGCGGTGATGCTCTTCGATCTCGACCATTTCAAGCGCGTCAACGATCGTTTCGGCCACCAATCCGGCGATGCCGTGCTCACCGCGTTTGCCCGCATGGCCCGCCAGTATATTCCGAACAGCATCTTCGGCCGCATGGGCGGCGAGGAATTCGCAGCCTTCGCCGCGGTTACGGACCAGACGGAAGCCGAGGCGATCGCCGAAGCCATCCGCACCGAATTCTGCCGCCTGCCCGTCAGCACCGGCGAAGCGATCGTCCCGGTCACGGTCAGCATCGGCATCGCGCTCGCCTCCTCGATCGAAGCCAATATCGACAAGCTGATCTCGGCTGCCGACCGGGCGCTCTATGCCGCCAAGGCCGCCGGCCGCAACTGCACGGTCACCTTCGGCGAAGCGGAGGCCGCAGCCCCTGCACCGGCCACACCGAGCAGCACCGCCGGCGAACTCGTGCCGACGGTCGACGATCAGGTCGAGGCCCTGCGGCGCATGGGCACGCTGTCGCGGGCCGGCTAGCCCGCTTCTTCACCCGCATCTTTCCGAGGCACGGCAAATCCGCTAAGCCTCGGGACATGATGATACCGTCCTTTCTCTCGATCGATCCGGCTCGCCGCCATGTCTCGCTGGACGGCCGCAACCCGGCCTTCTACGGCAACCCGAATGCCGCCTATGCAGCACTTCACGCCCATTGCCCGACCTTCTACTGGAGCGAGCAGAAGCAGTGGTTCTTCACAGGCTACGACCATGTGAACGCGCTGCTGCGCGATCGCCGCTTCGGCCGGCAGATCCTGCATATCGCCAGCCGCGAGGAGCTCGGCCTTGCCGAGCCGATGCCGCATCTTGCCAGTTTCGATCTCTCGGAACGGTATTCGCTGCTCGAACTCGAACCGCCCGAGCACACGCGGCTGCGCACGCTCGTCAACCGCGCCTTCGTCTCCCGCCACGTCGAGAAGATGAAACCGGAGCTTGCCGAACTCGCCAACCGGCTGATCGACGGCTTCGCGAAAAAGGGCGAGGTCGAGCTGCTCTCGGCCTTTGCCGACATCATCCCGGTGACGATGATCGCCCGGATGATCGGCATTCCCGAGGAGATGGGGCCGCAGCTGCTTGCCTGGTCGCACGCCTATGTCCGCATGTACATGTTCGGCCGCACGCGCGAGCAGGAGGAAGAGGCCGAACGGGCGGCCAAGGAATTTTCCGACTACGTCAAGACGGTGATCGCAGAACGCCGCGCCGAGCCGCGCGACGACCTGCTTACCCACATGATCCATACCGAGCACAAGGGCCAATATCTGACCGAGGAGGAGCTCGTCTCGACGACGATCGTGCTGCTCAATGCCGGGCATGAGGCGACCGTGCACCAGATCGGCAATTCCGTGCGCATCATCCTCGACAGCGGCTGCGATCCCTCGGAACTCTTCCGGGACGAAGCGACGACGGAACGCACGGTCGAGGAAACCTTGCGCATCGGCGCGCCGGTGCACATCTTCCAGCGCTGGGCGCTGGAGCCTGCCGAAATCGACGGCGTCTCCTTCAAGCGCGGCGACAAGGTGAGCCTCATCCTCGCCGCCGCCAATCTCGACCCGGCGAAATTCACCGATCCCCTCGCCTTCCGGCCGGATCGCAACGAGGCGGCGAACCTCTCCTTCGGCGCCGGTATCCATTTCTGCATCGGCGCGCCGCTGGCCCGGCTGGAGCTCAATGTCGTGCTTCCGATCCTGTTCGAACGGCTTCCCGGTCTCAAACTGTCAAAGACGCCGGTGGTCAAGGACGTCTACCATTTCCACGGGCTGGACCGGCTGGATCTGCAATGGTGATCACAGCCGCGCCTGGAAAGTCATGCGGCTGACTCTTCTTCCAGCTTGCTGGATATGTCGTGTGCCGACATAGGTCTTCCAAGCAGATATCCCTGCAGCTGATCGCAGCCGGCGTCGCGCAAGATCGCCGCCTGGCGGGTATTCTCGATCCCTTCGGCGGTCACCGGAATCTGCAGGGCGGTCGCCAGGGAAATGGTCGCCCGAAGAACATCGGCGCCATTTGAGCCTTCGTCGAGAGCCGACACGAGCGAGCGGTCGATCTTCATGCGATCAAACCCGAACTGCCGCAATGCGCCAATGCTGGCGTAGCCGCAGCCGAAGTCATCGAGCGCAAACTTGATGCCGACGCGCTTCAGCTGATCTATCGATCGTCGCGCCTGGTCCGGATTTGTCATCAGGACACCTTCGGTGATCTCCAGCGTCAGCCGGCTTGGATTGAAATCGAGTTCCTGCAGCACCGAGATCACTTCGGCGGCAAATTCCGGATTGCAGAGCTGGATCGGCGAAACATTCACCGACAATGCCAGATCGGGCCAGTTCTTGGCATGCTCGATCGATGTTCTGAGCATATGAACGCCAAGCGCATCGATGAGGCCGCATCTCTCGGCAAGCGGGATGAAAATCTCCGGACTGATGTTGCCCGTCGCCGTTCGCCAGCGTGCCAACGCCTCAAGACCAGTGACGGCGCCTGTTGTGGCGGAGACGAGAGGCTGGAAAACGGCTTCGATCGCGCCACTGCTGATGGCGTGCTTCAACAGGCGTTCCAGCTCGGCGACGCGTTGGCGTTCCTGGTCCAGTTCAGGATCGTATTCGATCGCCTGACCCCTGCCATTTGTCTTGGCGCGATAGAGGGCCATATCCGCTCTGCGGAGCAGCTCCAAAGGCGGAATGTCTCCGTTGAGCGCGGCCGCTCCGATGCTTGCGCCGACTTCGATCGTTCGTCCGTCGATTTTGAAGGGCTCGGTAAACAACGCCAGAATGGTCTTTTCCATGTCTTCGCACGTAGCGGATCCGACGTGCACCAATGCAAATTCGTCGCCCCCCAGCCGGGCCGCGGCAACGACTTCGGGGTGGCAGGCGGTCAGCGCGTTCGAGACCAGCCGGATCAAATCGTCCCCCACCGCATGCCCCCAGGCATCGTTGACGGCCTTGAAGCCATCAAGGTCGACCAGATAGAGCCGGAGTGGCGTAGAGCCCACATCCTCCAGGTCTTCCAGCAGGCTGAGAAGCCCATGCCTGTTCAACAGGCCACTCAGGCTATCATGGCCCGCCTCGAAAAGTGCTGCTTGCGCCAACTGGCGCAGGCGTCGCGCCTCGGACGCGCCAACCATCAGAACGCCGATCAGGAACAGCGCAAGGATGGCGATAGCGGCCGCGACGTAAGGAGCAACCTGATGAAACACGGTGCTTCCGGGCGCCTTGCTCGGCCAGACGAGATAGCCGATGACGGCCCCCTTCATGTCGGTGATCGGCGCGTTCAGGAACGCCGGCTTGGGCGTCGTCTCGAGGTGCAGGCCTTCGAGTTCATGTTCGTTCGAGAGCGTGTCGAGAACCTCAGGCGTGATGTCCTTGTAGAAGCTCAACGTGCTGAGCTTCGGAAGCTCGCCGCTCGCCTCGAACGGCTGGATTGCCTGCGAGGCGATCAGCGCGACGCCGCTCTCGGTCTTGATGAAATTGACCACCGGCGCCCGCCCAGGATCAGCGGCCGCATTGATCTGCTGATCAAAGGTTTCGCCAAAAAACGCGCTCGGCTGGAAGGGCTTGCCTTTGGCATAGGCCGAGACAACCGAAGACCGGTCGGGGCCGATGACGATCGCGCCGTCATAGAGCGCGTAATCCTCGCTGGTTTTTCCCCAATTCTCATAGGCCCAATCGGCGGCGGTCGGCGATGAGGTCGCACGATAGGCATCGTCCCATACGGCATTGTCAGTCGTTGTCGAACCCAGGCGAGCCACAAATGCGCCGATTGCGGCGCGGGCAGCGCGATTGGCCCTGGCATCGTCGATCTCGTTTGCCGACCGGGTCATCTTGACGACGACATGAGCCATAAGGCCGGTCAGGACGAGAGCGACGACGAGGAAGCAGACGGTTGTCGCAATGATGGAAGACGTCTGAGTCCGAACGTGCCTACCTGCAAGATTCGACGACATGCAAATTCCGCAAAGATTAATTGCAAGGCCATGTCTGTGAGACGGCAGGAGACATCATGTCCGCAATGCGCTGCAGATCAGATCTAGCATTTGACGATGTAGGCCCGATTAATGGGATTGGTTAAAAGCGTTCTATCCGGCAAGGAAGCGCTGTCATTGGCGGAAAAACAGGCCATTATCGCCGCAAACCGGGACAGGCCCGGGGTCGCCGGCGTCGGTCTGCTCAAACCTTGATCACATAATCCTTGCGAGTCGTTTCAACGACTTCCCACGTTCCCCTAAAGCCGGGCCTGAGGATCATCCGGTCACCCGCCTTCAGATGCACCGGCTCGCCGCCCTCCTCCGTCACGATCGAATGGCCGGAGAGCAGGCTGAAATATTCCCACTCTTCGTAGACAATCCGCCACTTGCCCGGCGTCGCCTCCCAGATACCGGAATAGAGGCCACCTTCGGCCTCCTCCAGGTTCCAGCTACGGAATTGCGGATCGCCCGAGATGATCCGGCCGGGCTCCGGGGCGCCGAACTCCGGTTGGACGCCGTCGATGCTGAAGGTGATGAAATTTGCCGTGGTCATTATGGACCCCTTTGATCTCAGATCTTCGAGAGCGCCTGTTCGAGATCGGCGATGATGTCCTTGACGTCCTCGATGCCGACGGAAAGGCGCACGACGTCAGACCCGGCGCCGGCGGCGATCCTCTGCTCGTCGGTCAATTGCCGGTGCGTCGTCGAGGCCGGATGGATGACGAGCGAACGGGTGTCGCCGATATTGGCGAGGTGGGAGAAGAGCTCCAGTCCCTCGACCAGCGTCTTGCCCGCCTCATAGCCGCCCTTGACGCCGAAGGTGAAGATGGAGCCGGCGCCCTTCGGCGAATAGCGCTGCTGCAGGGCATGGTTCGGGTCGTCGTCGAGGCCGGCATAATTCACCCAGGCGATCTTGCTGTGCGCCTTCAGCCACTTGGCGACGGCGATCGCATTGTCGCTGTGGCGCTGCATGCGAAGCGGCAGCGTCTCGATGCCGGTCAGGATCAGGAAGGCGTTGAAGGGCGAAATCGCCGGCCCAAGATCGCGCAGGCCGAGCACGCGGGCAGCGATCGCAAAGGCGAAATTACCGAACGTCGCGTGCAGGACCATGCCGTTATATTCCGGCCGCGGGCTCGACAGCATCGGGTAATTGCCGGATTTCGACCAGTCGAAGGTGCCGCCGTCGACGATGAGGCCGCCCATGGAATTGCCGTGGCCGCCGAGAAATTTCGTCAGCGAATGTACGACGATGTCGGCGCCATGCTCGATCGGACGGATGAAATAGGGGGTCGCCAACGTGTTGTCGACGATCAGCGGCAGGCCGTTGCGGTGTGCGACGTCGGCGATGGCGGCGATATCGACGAAGGTGCCGCCGGGATTGGCCAGGCTTTCGATGAAGATACCGCGCGTCTTGTCGTCGATCTGGCTTTCGAAGCTTGCCGGATCGTCGGAATCGGCCCAGCGCACCTGCCAGCCGAAATTCTCGAAGGCATGGCCGAACTGGTTGATCGAGCCGCCATAGAGCCTGCGCGCAGCGATGAAGTTCTCGCCGGGGCGCATGATGGTGTGGAAGACGATCATCTGCGCTGCATGGCCGGAGGCGACGGCAAGTGCTGCCGTGCCGCCCTCGAGCGCTGCGACACGCTCCTCGAGCACGGCCTGGGTCGGGTTCATGATGCGGGTGTAGATGTTGCCGAAGGCCTGCAGGCCGAAGAGGGCGGCGGCATGATCGGAATCATTGAAGACGAAAGCGGTCGTCTGGTAGATCGGCGTTACCCGCGCGCCGGTCGCCGGGTCGGGCTGTGCGCCGGCATGGATCGCCAACGTGTTGAATCCCGGATCGTTCTTGGCCATGTCGTCCTCCCGTTATTTGCTGACGAGCGGGATCATAACCACTCACGAACGAAAGTTAATCGCGATCCGTTTCAACCCGCGGGGGTTCCGTGGAAAATCCGTCTCCGCCAACAGCAACTCAGGCAATGAGACGAGGATATTCGATCGCCGGGCAACGGTTCATCACCACCTTGACACCGACGGCCTCCGCCTTTGCCGCCGCCGCATCGTCGCGGACACCAAGTTGAGACCAGATGATCTTCGGCAGCGGGCTCAGCGCCAGCGCCTCCTCGATGACCCCGTCCAGATATTCGGAGGCGCGAAATACGTCGACCATGTCGATCGGCACGGGAATGTCGGCGAGCCGGGCATACACGGTACGGCCCTGAATCTGCTTACCCGCCTGCCCCGGATTGACAGGAATGACCTCATAGCCGCACGACAGCAGATAACCCATGACGCCGTTGCTCGGCCGGGCCGGATTGGGCGAAGCGCCGGTCAGAGCGATGGTCTTTACCGAATGCAGGATTCCGGCGAGGTAGTCATCCGTGTAAGCGTCGTGATTCATGTCCGTGTCTCCACTCCCGAAAGCCCTTCAGCACGGCCCCGCATGTTTTTTTTCATTTCCGTGAAACCGGCTGGGCATCTTTTCCGTATATATGAATTGGATACTCCCTGAGGATGATTCGATGAAAAAAATCGCTCTTGCCCTCATGCTCGTGCTTGCCGCATCGCCGGCGCTGGCGATCTCGCGCTACAATCCGCTCGCCATGAGCTGTGCCAGCGTGCGCGCCGCCATCCACACTCAGGGCGCCGTCATCTTCCGCTACCAGTCTCCCCGCGGCTTGCCGCTCTACGATCGCTATGTCCGCAACAGCAATTATTGCGACGCGACCGATTATGCGGAATGGACGCATATTCCCGCGAAGGACGATCCCCGCTGCCCGGTCCTGAACTGCCAGAACATCGACAACCTTGACGGGATGCTTTTCGTTCCTCATCATCAACTTTGATGGTTTTAACGGTTGTAACGGCCGCGGGAAACTATACGTCTTTCGCGCTTGCGAAAGGTTTGGGGCTCAATCCCGCGCTGCGATTTTTTGAAGATTACACAATCAAAAGCTTTAATTTTCCCCTATGTCAAAGTTATAGAATAATATCTATATTTCAGCAGCATAGGATAATCTGCTTCCGAGTTCCGACAGCTTGTTTCTCCTTTTGTTCATGATAATGCCGCGCTATGTTCTTATGTCCATTAGAAACATCTCATAGTTGAAAGGAGCGCCTGGATTGAACGCATGTCGCGCGCACGTAAAAATTGCTCCAATGAGCCACCATTGTTCACCTACTGAAAGAATGCTATTCGACACATGACCGCATAAGCGGCCGCCGCCGTGCATTTTCGTGCAAATCTCAGTTGTCTTTTCAGGAATTCGAAACGCTGAAGCGAGGCGTGTTCCGCTTCTTCTCATCCTTTCCGGATTTACTCCCTTGCCTCTCGACGTCATCCTGCTCGTTCTCTTCGGCGCACTGCTGCACGCGACATGGAACGCCATCGTCAAGGCGGGGAGCGACAAATCCCTCGATGCGGCACTGATCTCGGCCGGCGGTGCGGTTTCGGCGCTGCCGTTCCTGGCATTCCTGCCGCTGCCGCAAGCCTCAGCCTGGCCGTTCATCGGCGCCTCGGCCATCCTGCAATTCGCCTATTTTCAATTGGTCGCCGCCGCCTACCGCGCCGGCGATATCGGCCTCGTCTATCCATTGATGCGTGGCAGCGCACCGCTGCTGATTGCCGCGACAAGCGGTTTCATCCTCAAGGAAGATCTTTCCTGGGGCGCTCTTGCCGGCACGATGACGATTTCGGCCGGGGTGCTGACGCTGGCTTTGGAGGCGCGGCGCGGCAGCAGCCGCGCCGTCATGTTCGCGCTTGCCAATGCCTGCGTCATCGCCAGCTACACCTATGTCGACGGTATCGGCGCACGCATCTCCGGCAATGCGGTTTCCTACACTTTGTGGATGTCGCTGTTGCCGCCGGTGCTGCTGTTTGCCTGGGCAGCGTCGCAGCGCGGCGCTGCCGCCGTCGCGCGCCACGTCCGTCGCAACTGGTGGCGCGGCCTCATCGGCGGCGCCGGCTCGATCGCTTCCTACGGGCTGGCGCTCTGGGCGATGACGAAAGCCCCGGTCGCGACCGTCGCCGCTCTGCGCGAAACCGCGATCCTCTTTGCGCTGGTGATCTCGATCACCGTCTTCAAGGAAAAGGCCAGCATCTGGCGCTACGTCGCCGGCGTGGTTATCGCAATCGGCGGACTGGTTCTGAAACTGGCGTGAGTCATTCGCCCTTCCATTCCGGCATACGCTTGCCGAGGAAGGCGCCGATCCCTTCCTGCGCGTCCTGCGTCAGCATGTTTTCGACCATCACCTTGGCGGTATAATCATAGGCCGCCTCCACCGGCAGTTCGAGCTGGCGGTTGAAGGCTTCCTTGCCGATCCTCAGCGCCATCGGCGATTTGCTGGCGATCACCGCCGCATATTTGGACACGACCTGCACCAGATACTGTTTTGGCACGATGCGGTTGACGAGGCCGAAATCCTTGGCGGTCGAGGCGTCGATCGTCTCGCCGGTCAGCAGCATTTCCATTGCCTGCTTGCGGTGCGCGGCACGGGAAACGGCAACCATCGGCGTCGAACAGAACAGGCCGATGTTGACGCCCGGCGTGCAGAATGTCGAACTGTCGGTGCAGATCGCCAGATCGCAGGAGGCAACAAGCTGACAGCCGGCAGCCGTTGCAAGCCCGTCGATCTCGGCGATGACAGGCTTCGGCAGATGGGCGATCTTCAGCATCAGATCGGCAGCGAGCCGGAAGGACTTTTCGAAGAAGCCGGCCCCCTGATCTTCATCGGCGCGATGGGTCGTGAGTTCCTTGAGATCATGCCCGGCGGAAAAGACATTGCCGGTCGAAGCGATGACGACGACGCGCACATCCGAATCCGCCCCGGCCGTCTCCAGCTCGTGCATCAGCGCTTCGAGAAGCGCGATCGAAAGCACATTGGCCGGCGGATTGTTGAGCACCAACCGCAGCACGCCGTCGCGCAGCGAGCGGGTCAGCAATCCGCCCTCTTCTGCCCTGGCTGCGTCCGGGAAGGATACGATTTCGGCCATGATGCTGCTCCCTGCGCCCGCTCGATTCCAGCAGACGTTTTGCCACAAGGCGCTGGCAATTTCGAGCAGGATCCGCACACCGCGCATAAGCCGCTGCCGTCAGGACCAGAACCACGACTTCGATGCCTCGGCACTTGCCTGCGCACGCGTCAGACCGACATCGCGAAGCTCGTCGTCGGTGAGTTCGGACAGCGTGCGGCGACTACGACGCTTTTCGAGATGATGCTCGATTACCGTTAGCAGCCGCAGGCCCCAACGCGCCAGGCGGCGCAGTTTCGATCGAACGATATCGCGAGGCGCCACAAAGATCCCGCTGGTTTCCAAAGCCATCTGTTCTTCCCTTCTTCAAGGGATGAAAGATGCGCTGGAAGACGCCACGAAAGAAGCTTATAGATATTATGATATGTATAAGGATTTCTTTGGCATGGCGCTCAACCTCGATCAACTCGCGACCTTCGTCAATGTTACCGATCTCGGAAGCTTTACGGCTGCAGCCGACAAGGAGGGCCTGACTCAACCGGCCGTCAGCCTGCAGGTAAAGGGCCTCGAACAGCGGCTCGGCGTCCGGCTGATCGAGCGCGTCGGGCGACGGGCGCAGCCCACCGCGGCAGGTCTCGATCTTCTCGCGTATGCACGACGCCTGCTGCAGGAATCGGCGGCGGCGGAAGAAGCGATGCTGCCGTACAGAGATGGCGCAAGCGGCCGCGTGCGCATCGGCAGCGGCGGCACGGCGTCGATTCATCTGCTGCCACGCGCCATCGCCGCCGCCAGAAAACGCATGCCCGGCCTCGAAATCATCGTGCGCATCGGTGATGCCGACGACGTTCTGCGCGATCTGGAGGACAATAGCCTCGACATCGCCGTCATCGCCCTGCCGGCATCGGGACGGAACTTCGAGATCGAACCCTTCTACGAGGAGGAACTGCTGGCCGTCGCTCCCGCAGGCAGTCTCATTCCCGAAGGCGGGCCGGACGCCGCCTTCATGCGCGACAGGACGCTGCTGCTTTACGAGGGAGGCAATACGCGGCGGGCAATCGATGGGTGGCTGGCTGCTCCCAATACCAGAATCCGCCCCGCGATGGAGTTCGGCAGCATCGAGGCAATCAAGGAACTGGTGGCGGTGGGGCTCGGCTGGTCGATCCTGCCGGGACTGGCGCTGAAGCGCGAACGCGCCGGTCTGGTGACGACATCATCGCTGAATCCGCGGCTCACGCGCCGCCTCGGCATGGTGCTGCGCCGGGACAAACATCTGACACGCGGCCTTCGCGAAATGATGAAATGCCTGCGCGAGTTCAAAGGTTAGGGCCGCTTTCGACCGCGGGATGCGGTTTCAAAAGCCGGCAGCGACGAGATAAAAAACGTCAGCCTCCCCAGTTCACGACCTAACAAATGTGAGGTATCACAATACCATACATCTAACATATTGTTTTCGCTTGGAATTTTTTACAGGCGTCGGAAGAGTCGATATTGACCCGATGTCACATTCCCTTTATACACCGCGCCAGAACGCAGCCTGTCCGGGCTGCTTTCTTTTTGGCATGCCTCGCGCCTGCCAATCCAAGCAACAAGAAACGCCCTTTAAGCCCTAGGGCCAAGGGTCCCAAAAGAGAGTATTCACTATGGCAACCTTCTCCCAGAAGCCTGCAGAGGTGGAGAAGAAGTGGGTGATCATCGACGCCGAAGGGCTGGTCGTTGGCCGTCTCGCTTCCATCATCGCTATGCGCCTGCGCGGCAAGCACAAGGCAACCTTCACGCCCCACGTTGACGACGGCGACAACGTCATCGTCATCAATGCCGACAAGGTCGTTTTCACCGGCAAGAAGTATTCCGACAAGGTCTACTACTGGCACACCGGTTATGCCGGCGGCATCAAGGAACGCACCGCACGCCAGATCATCGAAGGCCGCTTCCCGGAGCGCGTCCTCGAAAAGGCCGTCGAACGCATGGTTCCGCGTGGCCCGCTCGGCCGTCGCCAGATGAAGAACCTGCGCGTTTACGCCGGCTCCAACCATCCCCATGAAGCCCAGCAGCCGGTCGCCCTCGACGTTGCCGCGCTCAACAAAAAGAACGTAAGGAGCGCCTGATCATGGCTGACCTCTCCTCCCTGAAGGATCTCGGCACGGCTTCCGAAGCTGCTGCTCCGGCCCACGTCCGCAAGGTCGATTCGCTCGGCCGCTCCTACGCGACCGGCAAGCGCAAGAACGCCGTCGCCCGCGTCTGGGTGAAGCCGGGCTCCGGCAAGATCATCATCAACGGCAAGGAATTCGCGGAATATTTCGCCCGTCCGGTGCTGCAGATGATCCTGCGCCAGCCGATCGTTGCGGCTGCCCGTGACGGCCAGTTCGACATCGTCGCAACCGTTGCCGGCGGTGGCCTGTCCGGCCAGGCCGGCGCTGTTCGCCACGGTCTCTCCAAGGCGCTGACCTACTTCGAACCGGGCCTGCGCTCGGTGCTGAAGAAGGGCGGCTTCCTGACCCGCGACAGCCGCGTCGTCGAACGCAAGAAGTACGGCAAGGCAAAGGCCCGCCGCTCCTTCCAGTTCTCCAAGCGTTAATCGCTTCGGACAAATGGAATTACGAAGGCCGGGGAAACCCGGCCTTTTTGTTTGCGCTATTTAACCCAGGCGGAAGCGTGCCGGCTGCCATTGTCGCATTTCGGTTCGGCTGGTAGAAACTCTGCTGGTAGAAACTGGGCAAGGCGCTTCGCGAATGAGCGAAGCCGCAGTCAGGGTCGCATGATGGGAACAACCAAGTCCGCAGACAAATAGGCCGCAACAACCCTGCCCTGTTGTTGCGGCGTCTGTCCGGCCAATTCCGATACTGATGAAAAGACAGATCGCCGCCGAATGAAATCATTTGAGCGGATGCTTCCCCATGTCTTATCCCAAAATCCAGCGCTGGACCTATTCCATGCCGGCAGCCTTGCTGCTGATGGCGCCTTTCGACATCCTGACCTCGCTTGCCATGGATATCTATCTGCCGATTGTGCCGATCATGCCCGAGGCACTCGGCACCTCGCCGGCCGTCATCCAACTGACCCTCAGTCTCTACATGCTCGTGCTCGGCGCCGGGCAGATCATCTTCGGCCCGATTTCCGATATTGTCGGACGGCGGCCTGTCCTGCTCGCAGGCACGGCACTCTTTGCCGCTTCCTCCTTGCTGCTTGCCGGCACCTCGTCGGCACCGCTTTTCGTGACCTGGAGATTGCTGCAGGCAGTCGGTGCATCGGCGGCTCTCGTCGCAACCTTCGCAACAGTGCGCGACGTCTACGCCGGACGTCGCGAAAGCAGCACGATCTATAGCTTGCTCGGCTCCATCCTCTCCTTCGTGCCGGCACTGGGCCCGATCGCCGGAGCCTTGATCGCGGATCGCTTCGGCTGGCGGGCCATCTTCCTCGTCATCGGCCTCCTTTCGGTTGCCGCCCTTTTCAATGCCGGTTTTCGGTGGCATGAAACCCGGCCTGCCATCACCGCGAAGATCGCCCTTCGCCCGATCCTCAGGAGCTTTCCCTTCTGGGTCTATACATCAGGCTTCAGCACGGCGATGGGTGCCTTCTTCGTCTTCTTCTCGACGGCACCCCGCGTCCTGATCGACAGAGCCGGTTTCTCCGGCATCGGCTTCAGCGTTGCCTTTGCCACGGTAGCGCTGGTGATGGTCGTGACCGCGCCTTTCGCCAAACGCTTGGTCATGCGCTGGGGGATTGCAGGCAGCCTTGCCGGAGGCATGGCGACGCTCCTTCTCGGCGCCACGCTGCTTGCCTTTGGAGAGTTATTTCTGCAGCCCTCATTTGTCAGCTTCGTCGTGCCGATGTGGATCATCGCGATCGGCATCGTCCTTGCGACGGCGGTGACCGCCAATGGCGCGCTTGAGGCCTTTGGCGATACGGCAGGAACGGCGGTAGCGTTCTATTTCTGCATCGAGAGCATCATTGTCGGCTTTGCCGGAACGGTCTTCGTGCTTCTGCTCGGCGGTGACAGCGCCTGGCCGCTCGTCGGCTATATCTCAGCGAGCGCGCTGGCGACACTCGCCGGATTGTGGTCGCTGCGGCAGCGGGCCTGACAGCAGATGGTCAAGAACGGCCGCTCAACCGGACCGGGCGGCCGTCATCCGATCGATGGCTTGAAATCTGCCCGCAGCTCGCCTACCCCTTTCTGCGCGCAAGGGATCAGCCAACTCCTTCGCGAGACCGCCACCCGACGCTTTGGCGTCGAACGGTGATCATGCAACGCAGCGTCCGCACCGAACGCGACTATGGTTTTGCGACCGAAAAAAGGAGCATGACTTGGCGAACAGATCGATTGACCACGCCTTCACGGCGACCAGCCTCACTTCCGCCGCCAGCGACCCGACCTTTGCCGGCGCGCTATCCTTCATGCGCCGCCGCTTCACCAAGGAGCTCGCCGGCGTCGACGTCGCCGTCTGGGGCATTCCCTTCGATGCCGCGACATCGAACAGGCCGGGCACGCGCTTCGGGCCGCAGGCGATCCGGCGCGCCTCGGCGATCTTCGACAATGATGCGCAATATCCCTTCCACCGCGATCTCTTCGCCGACATGGCGGTGATCGACTACGGCGACTGCCTGCTCGACTACGGCAATCATCAGGATACGCCTGCCGCCATCGAGCGCCAGGCGAATGTCATCCTCGACAGCGGCGCCTTCCTGCTGACGCTCGGCGGCGATCATTACGTCACCTGGCCGCTGCTGAAAGCCCATGTGGCAAAACATGGGCCGCTGGCGCTCGTGCAGTTCGACGCGCACCAGGACACCTGGTTCGACGAAGAACGGCGCATCGACCATGGCTCCTTCGTGGCGCGGGCGGCTCGCGAAGGCATCATCGATCCCGACCGCTCGATCCAGATCGGCATCCGCACCCATGCGCCGGAGGATTGCGGCGTCAATATTCTCTACGGTCATCAGGTCGAAGAAATGAGCGCCGGCGATATCGCCTCGGCGATCATCTCCCATACGCGCGGGGCGCCAGCCTATCTCACCTTCGATATCGATTGCCTCGATCCGGCCTTTGCGCCGGGTACCGGCACACCGGTTGCCGGCGGGCCGTCGAGCGCCAAGATCCTCTCGGTGCTGCAGCGCCTGCACCAGCTCGATATCCGTGGCGCTGATGTCGTCGAGGTATCGCCGCCCTATGATCATGCCGATATCACCGCCATTGCGGGGGCAACGGTGGCGATGTATATGCTGGGGCTTCACGCCGAGCGACGCGCCATCGCCGTGTCACAAGGCTGACTTATCATCGCTCAAACTGAATCCGGAAACCTTCAGAACACATTGAAAGCGCAGGTTTAACATGGCACCGAAAATCTTCATCGACGGCGAACACGGCACGACGGGTCTGCAGATCCGCACGCGCATGGCCGGCCGCCGCGATGTCGAGCTTCTGTCCATCCCCGAAGCCGAGCGGCGCAACGCCGCCCTGCGCGAGGACATGCTGAACAGCGCCGATATCGCTATTCTCTGCCTGCCCGACGACGCGTCGAAGGAAGCGGTTCAGATGGTTTCGGCCAACAACAATGTGCGCGTCATCGACACCTCGACCGCCTTCCGCGTCAATCCCGGTTGGGCCTATGGCTTTGCCGAGATGGACGGTGCGCAGGCCGACAGGATCAAGGCCGCCCGTTTCGTCGCCAATCCCGGCTGCTATCCGACGGGAGCGATCGGTCTCATCCGGCCGCTGCGCGCCGCCGGCATTCTGCCGGACGGTTATCCGGTCACGGTCAACGCGGTCTCCGGTTATACCGGCGGCGGCAAGCAGATGATCGCGCAGATGGAAAACCCGGATCACCCGGATGCGATCACCGCACCGCATTTCCTCTATGGCCTGCCGCTCACCCATAAACATGTGCCGGAGATGACCGTGCACGGCCTGCTCGACCGCGCGCCGATCTTCTCGCCATCTGTCGGCAAGTTTGCTCAAGGGATGATCGTGCAGGTGCCGCTGCATCTCGACGATCTCGCCGAGGGCACGACGATGGAGAGCATCCATGCCGCCCTCGTCGCCCATTATGCCGGCCAGGATATCGTCAGTGTCGTGCCGCTGGCCGAAAGCAAGGGGCTTGCCCGCGTCAACGCCGTCGAGCTCGAAGGCAAGGACACGATGAAGCTCTTCGTCTTCGGCACCCCAGGCGCTTCGCAGGTCAATTTGGTGGCGCTGCTCGACAATCTCGGCAAGGGCGCATCGGGCGCCGCCGTCCAGAACATGGACCTGATGCTCGCCTCGTAAGGGCGTGAATGGCGGCATCGAGATGATGCCGCTCACGCTTCGTGTCGATCTCGTTATCATGATCTCGTGGCCGCCTGCCTCGGCGGCCGCAGCATCGTTTTCGGCTCGATCATCGGCGACGATTGAGCTATGAGGGCGGACCTTCCTCGCCTGCCGTTCCCGAATCACGGAGCCTGATGTCATGACGCTCGATGCGCTGGTCGATGGCGTGCACGCATGGTTTACCGCCGCCCTGCCCGACCAAGGCATCTATGCGCTGATGGTCTTTGCCTTCATCGCCGGGCTTGCCCGCGGCTTTTCCGGCTTCGGCGCCGCCCTGATCTTCGTTCCGCTCGGCGGCGCGATCGTCGGGCCGAAGCTGATCTCGCCGATCCTGCTCGTCATCGACGGCGTTGCCTCGCTCGGGATGATCCCGCCGGCCTGGCGCGGCGCCAACCGGCGAGAAGTTTTCGTCATGGCGGCAGGTGCTGCGCTCGGCATTCCGGCCGGCACGGCGATACTGGCGTTGCTCGACCCGCTGCTCTTGCGCTGGAGTATCACGATCATCGCCAGCTGCCTGCTTGCGCTGCTGGTATCGGGATGGCGCTACCACGGCGAGGCATCCGCACCGCTCACCAGCGGCGTCGGGCTGATCGCCGGGCTTTTCAGCGGCGCCGCGCAGCTCGGCGGACCGCCGGTTGTCGCCTATTGGCTCGGCGGCAAGAGCGACTTCACCCGCGTCCGGGCAAATGTCGTGCTCTATTTCTCGATCTCGTCCGTTTTCAGCGCCATCAGCTATTATTTCGGCGGACTGTTCGTGCCTGCCGTCTTCGCGCTCACCGTCGTCATCCTGCCGAGTTATGCGGTCGGGCTCTATGGCGGGTCGAAACTGTTCGGGCTTGCCGAAGAACGGACCTTCCGTATCGCCTGCTACGTCCTGATCGCCGCCGCCGCGATCATCGGCATGCCACTGCTCGATGGGGTGCTGCGGTAGAACCCAACAGCGACGGCTTCAATCGCGTTCGGCGATCATCGTCCCATGCGGATATTCGCCGTAAAAGCCGCGCCAGTTGGCGACGGCGAAACCGAAAACCACCAGCGCACCGGCCTGATGCAACAGGCCCCAGTGGAGGGGCACCTGCATCAGCAGCGTGGCGATGCCGATCGCCGCCTGCAGCGTCACCAGTGCGAAAAGCAGCACGGCGCGGCGTGCATGGGTGGTCCAAGGTGCCGCGCGAAGGGCGATCACCATGTTGATCAGCGTCAACGCGAAAAGCGTGTAGGCGCCGATGCGGTGGATGAACTGCACCGTCTTCGGGTTCTCGAAAACATTGATCCAGAAGGGCTGCTGGATCAGCAGATCGGAGGGGATAACGGCGCCATCCATCAGCGGCCAGGTATTGTAGGAAAAACCGGCATCGAGCCCCGCCACCAGCGCGCCGAGATAGATCTGGAACAGCGAGAAGATGGCGATCGCGGCGGCAAAGGCGCGCGAGCTTCTGGCCGGCGGCGGATCGTCGGAGTGCGGTGAGAGACCGCGCATGATCCACATGCAGCCGGCAAAGATCAGGCAGGCCATGACGAGATGCGTGGCGAGCCGGTACTGGCTGACGTCGGTGCGGACGGAAAGGCCCGAAGACACCATCCACCAGCCGATAAAGCCCTGCAGGCCGCCGAGCGCCAGGATGCCGACGAGCGGCCAGCGCAGGCGCTTTTCGATACGCCCCGTCAGCCAGAAATAGATCAGCGGCAGCGCGAAGATCACGCCGATGCCGCGGGCGATCAGCCGGTGCGCCCATTCCCACCAGAAGATGCCCTTGAACTCGTCGACGGTCATGGAACTGTTCAGCTGCTGAAATTCGGGAATGCGCTGATAGAGGCGGAATTCCTCCTCCCACTCGGCGGCCGACAGCGGCGGGATGACGCCATGGATCGGCTTCCACTCGGTAATCGACAGGCCGGAATTGGTCAGTCGCGTGGCGCCGCCGACGAGCACGAGACAGAAGAGCGCCAAAAGCACGAAGCCGAGCCAGAGGCGCAAGGCGCGGCGGTCGCGATTCTGCTTGCGCATTTCGCTCAGGATCGCCTGTTCCGTGGTCGGGTTTGCGACGGCCATGATGTCTCCTTCTATCCGGCAGTTGATTTGCCCCACCGGCTCATGCAAAACAAGCCCCGAACCTTTGCGGCATGCCGTCGCGCCGGTTCGCCCCCTCCATGCCGAGAGATAACCGATGCCCGTCCGCCTCCGCAAATTCATCGGCACGATCCTCATCATCGTGCTCGTGCTCGTCTATGCGCTGGTGGCGAACACGATCGCGGTGGCAACGCTCGGCAACGCGCCCTGGTGGGGACATCTGCTCTATTTCTTTCTCACCGGCCTGCTCTGGGTATTGCCGGCGATGGTAATCATCAAATGGATGGCCGGGCCGCCGCAGCGGTAGGTCATTAACGGCCGAATAACCGTGATGCGCGGAAAACCTCGCCCACCGCGCGCGGTTAAACCAAATATACGTCTGCCATACCTACCCTCCCGTTCAGCATTCTTGACCGGAGAAAACCGTGCAGACGCAAAAGCTCGATGTCCATGAACAGCCGTCCGACACGGTGGCGCTGGCCGATACGGCCATGTCGCGCCTGCGTCAGCTGAGCATGAAACTCGCCATGGCTGAAATCGATATCGACGTCTTCGACGCGATGCAGCCGCTGGAAGATGACTGGCGGGCTCTGGAGCGCGACAATCTGCAATCACTCCATCAAAGCTATGACTGGTGCGCCGCCTGGGTGAGCGCCTTCCAGCGGCCGCTTGCAATCCTCAAAGGCACCCATGCCGGCCAGACGGCTTTCATTCTGCCGGTCGAAATCGTCAAGTCCCGAGGGCTCGCGACCGCGAAGTTCATCGGTGCCGATCACAGCAACATCAATACCGGCCTGTTCTCCGAAAATTTTGCAGAAAGCGGCGGGACTATCGATGCCGGCAAGTTCGCCTGCCAGCTTCAGCAGGCGCTCAAGGGTCGGGCCGATCTGCTGCTGCTGCAGAACATTCCGCTGGAATGGCGCGGGCGACAGACCCCGCTGACCGGGCTGCCGATGGTGCAGAACCAGAATCATGCCTACCAGCTGCCGTTCTTCTCGACTTTCGAGGAAACGCTGAAACAGCTCAACGCCAAGAACCGGCGCAAGAAATTCCGTGTTCAGTCGAAGCGCCTCGAGGCAGCCGGCGGCTTCGAATACGTCATTCCCGAGACATCGGAAGAACAGCACCGCGTGCTCGATATCTTCTTCCGCCTGAAGAGCGCCCGCTTCGCCAGCCTCGGCCTGCCCGACGTTTTCGCCGACAGGGAAACGCGGGCCTTTCTGCATGGCTTGCTCGACAGGCTGGATGACAGCAGGCAGTATTTCGGGCTGCAGATGCAGGTGCTCCGGCTCAAGGGCGAGCTTGAGGGCAGGATCGCCGCGATATCAGGCATCTCACGCAAGGGTGACCACATCATCTGCCAGTTCGGCGCGATCGACGAAGAACTCGTGCCGGATACGAGCCCCGGCGAATTCCTCTATTGGCAGACCCTTTCGGGATTGCATGGCAAGGGTGTCGCGTTGTTCGATTTCGGCCTCGGCGACCAGACCTACAAGCGCTCCTGGGCGCCTGTGGAGACCGCCCATTACGACGTCGTGCTGCCGGTCTCGTCGTTCGGCGTTCTCGCCGGCGCCGCCCACCGGGTCGTCACCCGCAGCAAGGCCCATATCAAGGCGCGCCCGAAGCTTTATAGATTCGCCCAGGGCGTCCGGGCACGAATTGGCTAGAGCGGTTCAGCTTTTAACTGAAACGCAGAACCGCTCTATCCTTTTGTTTTTACGCATGTCGTTGCCGCAAAACCGCGGCACACTTTTGCGCGACATGCTTCAACCGTTCAGGCCGCCCGGCCGAACTCCTGCTCGGCCCCTTCGCCGCCCGACATCAGCACGACGCGCTCATAGCCCGCAGCCTGGAATTCCGTCATCAGTGCAACGAAGATGGTCTCTTCGACTTCAGGCAGCGAGAGGATGATCTCGACGTCGCGGCTGCGCGTCAGCCGCGAGACGCCGGCCACATCGGCCGAACCGCATTCGACCACCACGAGGTCGTAGGCGGCGGCAAGCGCATCGAGCAGCAAGGACAGCCGGTCGACACCGCGCATGGCCCGGCGCACGTCGCTCTGGCCCTGGGGGATCAGATGGGCATCGGACAGGCGGTCGCTGTGGATCGTGTCGCCGAAGGCGGCTTCGCCGCAAAGCAAATCGGTGACGCCAAGGGCGGCCTGATCCTCGACCATCAGTTCCGTGGGGTAGCCGGAACCGGTCATATCGATGAGGATGACGCGGCGGCCGGCGTCGGCGAGCGTGCGGGTCAGCGAAACCGTCGCCGCCGAACCATTGTCACCGGTCGGGGATATGGCAATTGCCAGCGGCGCACGGCTGCCGGTCAGATAATCAGCAACTGAGGCGATGGAGAATTCATTGTCGTCCTCCGGCGCCTCGGCAGCCTCCACGGCCGCTACCGGCTCATCCTCGTCCGCGACCACGGCGAGCATGCTCGGCTGCACGGGCTTTCTGACTGCTACGGCGATCGGAGCGGCCTTCGGCACATGCTTCTCCTCGACGGCTGCTTCCGCCTCGATTGCCTCCGGGGACGCATCCACCGGGCGGAGCGCCCGGCCGCTGAAAAGTTCGGCCAGCATGGTGATGATGGCGCTCATAATCAGCGTCGCGACGGCAGCGACGACGACGATCGGCACCACCTTGGGGAAATAGGGATCGACCGGCTCGACGGCCCTGGACACGATGCGGGCATCCGCTGGGCTCGAATTGCTGTCGGCGCGGGAGGCGGCCTCGCGATAGCGCACCAGATAGGTTTCGAGCAGCTGGCGCTGGGCGTTGGCCTCACGCTCCAGCGCATTGAGACCGACCTCATCCTCACCGGCGCGGGCGCTGGTGGCCTGCACCGTGTCCGACTGGCGCTCGAGTTCGCTGGCGCGGAGATCTGCGACCTTGGACTCGTTCTCGATGCTCGTCAGGATCTTCTGCGTCTCCTGGCGGATCTGGGTACGGATATCGGCGAGTTGCGCACGCAGGCTTTTCAGCCGCGGATGGTTGTTGAGAAGACTGGTCTGCAGATCGGAGATCTGCGACTGCAGGCCGGATTCCGTCGCCTTCAGCCGCTGGATCGCCTGCGAGGACATGATGTCGGGCAGCGTATCGGAGGCTTCGCCCGAAGACAGCGCATTGCGCACCGCCTGCGCTCTCGCCTCGGCATTGGCCTTGTCGCCCCTGACGCGGGTCAGTTCGGCGGAGATATCGTTCAATTGCTGCGCCGGAAAAGTGGTCGTGCCGTTCGTCTGCAACAGCCCGTGCGAGGTGCGATATTCGGCGACCTTCTTCTCGGCTTCGCTGACCTTCCGGCGCAGGCCTTCGATCTCCGGCTCCAGCCAGCGGGTCGCCTCGGAGTTGGAATCGAGCTTGGCGCCGCTCTGGGTCGAAAGGTAGACATTCGCCATGGCGTTCGGAATTGCGGCGGCGAGTTTCGGGTCCTTGGAGGTGAAATTGATGCCGATGACGCGTGAACCCGGTACCTGATAGACCTGCAGGCGCTCGACGAAGGCATCGATGACACGCTCTTCCGGCGGATTCTCCAGCGGGTTCTTTTTCAGGTGCAGCTTCACCAGGATGCTGCTCATCGCCGAGCCGTTGGCGGCATCGTCGAATTCCGGCAGGTTGTAGAGCTTCAGGTCGTTGATCACCTTCTTGAGGAGATCTGCCGATTGCAGGAGCTGCACCTGGCTGGCGATGTTGAGTTCATCCATCAGCGGACCGGCGCTGGCGTCGTTGACCTGCTGGGTGTTGGCAAAGGCCGGCGCACGGGGTTCGATGAGGATGCGCGTTTCGCTGCGATATTGCGGCGACATGATCTTGGCGCCGGCAAAGGCGACGCCCGCCCCCACGAGGGTGATCGTCAAAATCCGCAGACGGCGCGCCCAGACCGCGCGGGCCAACTGGCCGAGGTCGATGTCCACATCCTGATCACGAGCTACGCTGGACATGCTCTTACTCCACAACAAAGGTGCCGCAAGCGTAAACGACCATGGTAACTCAACGGTTAATGGCGACCTTGCCAAGTAGAGGAGGGACGATCGATCAAGGATACCGGGAAATTGCAAGCGTCCTTTACCGGGCATTAACCCTAACGGATCGATAACGACTGCACCGAGTTCATTTTCTGTGAGCACAAACGGATGTCTTTCGTCCAGCCCAAGATCTTTTTGGCCCTGAGCCTTGCAGCCATGACGGCAGCACTGGGCGGCTGCACGACGTATAAGCCGGCTCCGAAGGCCTTCAACGAGGCGACCATCCAGCCCTATACGCTCGACAGCGGCGATCGGTTGCGTGTTACCGTTTTCGACCAGCAGAGCCTGACCAACACCTATACGGTGGATCAGGCCGGCTATATCGCCTTCCCGCTCATCGGCCAGGTCCCTGCCCGCGGCCGGACCCTGCAGCAACTCTCGGGGCAGATCGCCCAGAAACTGCAGCAAGGCTATCTTCGCGATCCCGACGTCACCATCGATGTCGATCGCTACCGTTCGATCTACATCATGGGTGAAGTCGGCCAGCCCGGCCAGTATGCCTATGTTCCCGGCATGACGGTGCAGAATGCCATCGCGGTTGCCGGCGGCTTCACCAGCCGCGCCAACCAGAGCATGGTCGACGTCACCCGCAAGATCAACGGACAGGTGCTGACCGGCCGCATCAACATATCGGGCCCGATCATTGCAGGCGACACGATCTACGTTCGCGAACGGCTCTTCTGAGCAATGTCAAAACAGAGACCGCTCCGCATCCTCCATTGCTTCAGGTCGCCGGTCGGCGGAATATTCCGCCATGTCCGCGATTTGGTCGAGGAGCACAGCAAGGCCGGTCATCAAATCGGCATCCTCTGCGACAGCTCGACCGGCGGCGAGTACGAGGACAGCCTGTTCGACGATATAAGACCCTATCTCTCGCTCGGCCTGACACGCGTGCCGATCCGGCGTTCGATCAGCCCGTCCGATATTGCGACGATGTGGGATACATACAAGAAAATCAAAAGTTTGCGGCCGGATGTGCTGCACGGACACGGCGCCAAGGGCGGCGTGCTCGCGCGACTTGCCGGCTCAGCGTTGCGGGTGAACAGGTATCGCGTAGCCCGCCTCTATACCGCACATGGCGGAAGCCTGCATTATTCGCGCTCCTCCTTCAGTGGACAGTTCGTCCTGAGGATGGAGCGGCTGCAGGAATATTTCACCGATGCGCTGGTCTTCATCTGCGAATATGAGCGCGACACCTATGCACGCAAGGTGGGTAAGCCGCGGACGAAGACGAAACTGATCTATAACGGTATCAGCGAGCGTGATTTCGAGCCGATCCCGACCCGTTCGGATGCCGTGCATTTCATCTATGTGGGAATGCTCCGGGACCTCAAGGGTCCCGATCTGTTTGTCGATGCCTTCGCCAAGACCGAACGGCTGCTCGGCAGGCCGCTGTCGGCGCTGATGATCGGCGACGGGCCGGATCGCGACCGCTACCGCGAGATGATGGTCGAACGCGGCCTCGGCAAACGTATCGGCATGCTGCCGGCAATGCGGGTGCATGAGGCTTTCTCGATGGCGCAGAACCTCGTCGTTCCCTCGCGCGCCGAAGCCATGCCCTATATCGTGCTCGAGGGGCTCGGCGCCGGCAAGACGATCATCGCAAGCCGAGTCGGCGGCATTCCCGAGGTGCTCGGCGCCGACAGCGCTGCACTGGTGGAGCCCGGCAATTCCGACGATCTCGCCCGCGTCATGGCGGAAACGCTGAGCACGCCCGGCTGGCACGCCAGGACGATGCCGAAGCCCGAGGCGGTGAAGGCGGTGTTTTCCTCCGCCGTCATGGCGCGCGATGTGCTGAAATTGTACCACGAACTCGTCGAGACCGCTGCCGGCCCAAGCAATGCCCGCCGCCTCGTAAATATTTCTTAGGGGCTTTCTGGTATTTCGCTCGGTGACAATGAGCGACAATGTCCCATAGACAAGCTGGCCCCATGAACAAGCTGGAAAAAGGCGATCAATTCGACGTGGAAGCGTTGCGCAAGCAGGTCTCCGACATCGAGGTGCGCGGCGACGCAGGTCAGGAAAAACCTTCCGACCCGACCGAGATCAACCCCTATGCCCGCCAGATCGCCGAGCAGTTCCGCGATGGAACCTATTCGCCGGCCATCATCATCGGGCAATTGCGGCTGTTGGAATTCCTGGCGCTCTTCGCAATCGCCCTGATCGTCCACTATGTCTGGCCCGGCGACGGCCACGATTCCGCGCTGGTGCGGGCTGGCATGGCGGCGATCGCTTCTGCCTTGACCGTCATCGGCCTCCAGCTTACCGACACCTACACCATTCCCGCGCTTCGGGCGAAGCTGCGGCTGATGCCGCGCATTCTGGCGTCGTGGACGATCGCGCTTCTTCTGACCCTCGGCCTGTTTACGCTCATTCGCGGCACCACATGGGCAATGGTCGATGCCTATATTTCTTGGTTCGCAGCCGGCGCGCTCTTCCTTGTGGCCGAACGTTTCCTCGTCGCTTACGGCATCCGCAACTGGGCGCGCAACGGCATCATGGAGCGCCGCGCCGTCATCGTCGGCGGCGGCGAGCCGGCCAAGGATCTGATCCGCGTCCTCGAACAGCAGGACGACAACGACATCCGCATCTGCGGCATCTTCGACGACCGCGGAGAGAAACGCTCGCCGATCATGGTCGCCGGTTATCCGAAGCTCGGCACCGTGGCCGAACTCGTCGAATTCGTACGGCTGACGCGCATCGACATGCTGATCATCGCCCTGCCGCTTTCGGCCGAGGCCCGCATCTACGACCTTTTGAAGAAGCTCTGGGTTCTGCCGGTCGATATCCGCCTTGCCGCGCATGCCAACCGGCTGCGCTTCCGGCCGCGCGCCTACTCGCATGTCGGCACGGTGCCGATGCTCGACATTTTCAAGAAGCCGATCCGCGACTGGGATTCCGTCGCCAAGCGCGGCTTCGACATCTTCTTCACCGTGGTCGCGCTTGCGCTGCTCTGGCCGGTGATGGTCGCGACCGCGATCGCCATCAAGGCGACCTCCGAAGGCCCGGTCTTCTTCATGCAGAAGCGCCACGGCTTCAACAACGAGATCATCAACGTCTTCAAGTTCCGCTCGATGTACACCAACATGGCCGACCCCACAGGCAAGGCTGCGGTGACCAAGGGCGATCCACGTGTTACCCGCGTCGGGCGTATCATCCGCAAGAGCTCGATCGACGAATTGCCGCAGCTTTTCAATGTGCTGAGAGGCGAGCTTTCGCTGGTCGGTCCGCGGCCGCATGCCGTTCTCGCCCAGGCGCGCGATCGCGCCTTCTCCGATGTCGTCGAGGGCTATTTCGCCCGCCACCGCGTCAAGCCCGGCGTCACCGGCTGGGCGCAGATCAACGGCTGGCGCGGCGAAGTCGACAATGACGAGAAGATCAAGTTCCGCACGGCTTACGACCTCTATTACATCGAGAACTGGTCGCTCTGGTTCGATCTCAAGATCCTGTTCCTGACACCGATCCGGCTGCTCAACACGGAAAACGCCTATTGAGCGCGATCGAGGCGACATATCCCCGTGTCGCCCACCCGCAGCGGATGACGCTGCGCCTGATCGGCTCGGCCTTCGTCGCCTTCGGCGTCTTCCTCTCCGGTTTCGTGATCGACGAGCCGGCGCCCTATGAACTCTGGATGGCCGGGCTGATCGGCCTCTGGTTCATCCTGGGCCTCGGGATTTCGCGCGGCGTGGCGCCGCTGCTCGCCTTGTTGCTCACCTTCAATATCGGCGGCATGCTGTCGCTGACGCAGATGAAGGACCTGGCGACGGGGCCGATGTATATCGCGGTGTCGACCTTCCTGGCGCTGACGGCGGTGTTCTATGCAGCGATCATCGAGGACAGCCACAAGCGGCTGCCGCTGATGTTCAACGCCTGGACCTTCGCCGCCGTCGTCACCTCGGCGCTCGGCGTACTCGGCTATTTCCACGCATTTCCGGGCGCGGAGGTCTTCACGCTCTACGACCGCGCCAAAGGCGCCTTCCAGGACCCCAACGTTTTCGGCCCCTTTCTGGTGCCGCCATCGCTCTACCTCATCCACGGCATCCTGGCCGGCGACCTGAAGAAATCGCCGTTGAAGGCCGCCGCCCTGCTCGTGCTTGCACTCGGCATCTTCCTCTCCTTTTCCCGCGCCGCCTGGGGGCTTTTTGCTCTCGGCCTGGTGCTGCTGATCTTCATCATGCTGCTCAAGGAGCGCAGTGGCGCCTTTCGTCTGAGGGTCCTGGTGCTATCGCTGGCGGCGATCATCATGCTGGTCGCCTCGCTGCTGGTGGCGCTACAGATCCCGAAGGTCGCAGAACTGTTTTCAGCGCGCGCCCAGTTGGTACAGCAATATGACGGCGAACATCTCGGCCGTTTCGAGCGCCACCGGATCGGCTTCACCATGATGATGGAGCGCCCGCTCGGCATCGGTCCGCTGGTGTTCGGGACGATGTTTCCCGAGGACGAGCATAATATCTGGCTGAAATCGCTGACCACCTATGGCTGGCTCGGCTTCGTCAGCTATGTCGGCATGCTTGTCTGGACGCTCGCCCTTGGCTTTCGATACCTGCTGCTCGACCGGCCGTGGCAACCCTTCCTGATGGTCGCCTGGATCTCCGTCCTCGGCCATGCGGCGATCGGCAACGTCATCGACATCGACCACTGGCGCCATGTCTATCTGCTGCTTGGCACCGTCTGGGGCTGCGCGGCGCTGGAAGTGCGCCACAAGCGCGGGCGAAGGCGCCAGGGACCGGCGTGAGGCCTGACCCTCTGGCGCATCATGCTTTGCGCGTCTGAAATCGCACAGCGGTCTATTTCGTGGCTCCTGCCGTCAGGCCGGCAATGAACCGCCGCTGGAAAACCAGATAGGTCAGGATGAGCGGGGCAATGACGATCACCGCACCGGCGGTCAAAACCGGCGTATTGACAGTGTAGCGCCCTTGGAAAAACAACATACCGAGGGGCAGCGTCCGATAGGCGTCGTCGTTGACCAGAATGAAGGGGATCAAAAACTCATTCCAGGTCCAGATGAACAGGAACAGCGCCAGCGTCGACATTGCCGGCACCATAAGCGGGATAACGATCTTACGGAGGATATAGAAGCGTCCGGCGCCATCGAGAACCGCCGCTTCGAGAACTTCTTCCGGCAATTGCTGCATCGCGCTGGCGAGGAAGATCGTTGAGAACGGTATCGACATCGCGATCTGCGGCAAGATCAGAGCCGCATAGGTGTTGATCAGGCCGAGATAACGCATTTCATAATAAAGCGGGATGATGAAGGCCTCCGCCGGCACCATCATGCCGAGCGTCAGGATAGCGAACAGCGTGCGCCGAAACGGAAATGACAGGTAAGCGAAGGCAAAACCGGTCAGCAGGCCCAGAAAGACGCTGGCAGCAACGACGGGTATGACAACTGTAATCGAATTCCAGAAGTAAACGTTGAAATGTCCGGCATTCCAGGCATCGACGTAATTTTCGAAATGGGGATATGCCGGCAAAGCGAACGCACCCTGCAGAACGTCAGCCTTGCTCTTTATCGACGTCAGAAGCAGAAGCAGGAAGGGGATGATGGTGACGAAGGCAAGAAGCCAGAGGACAATGCGGAGGAATAGCGCACCGACGGGAAAGTTGGACGAACGGCTCATCAAGCCAATCCTTTATTCTGCGATCCCACAAATCGGTGAATTGCATAGTTGATGACGAATGTGAGTACCGCGCCGACAATGGCGATGGCCGCCGCGGCGCCGAAGCGATTGAGCTCGAAGCCGAGCTGATACATGTAGATATTCGGCACGAGGGTGGCGTTGGCGGGTCCCCCTCGGGTCATCGTGAAAATCAGGTCGAAGCTCTTGATCGACGCGATGACCGTCAAAAGCAAAACCACCCTTATCTCAGGCAATAGAAGCGGCAGCGTGATCCAGAAAAAGGTTTTTCGCGCCGAAGCGCCATCGACCTTGGCGGCGTCGAAGAGAGACGGGTCGATGCGCTGAATTCCTGTGAGGAAGATGACCATGCAAAAACCGAAGAAATACCAAGTGGCAACGATCCCGACCGCGGGGAGCACAAAATTGAAATCGCCGAGCCACGGCAACGCGAAGGCGCCTAACCCTACTGCTCTCAGAAACTGATTGAACGGGCCAAAGGCAGGATTGTAGAGCCATGCCCAGATGATGCCCAACACGGCCGTCGGCATGATGTAAGGCAGGAACAAGAATGTCCGCAGCCCGAGCTGTTCGCGTTGCTTCAGATTCCAGACGCAGGCGGCAAGGCCTATGCCGAGCACCAGCGGCAGAACACAATAAAAGATCATCAGCGCGGCATTGTTACGCAAGGCGATATAAAAACGATTGTCGGAAAAGAGATCGACGTAATTGCCCAAGCCAACCCAACTGGGCATGCTCAAGCCGTCCCAACTGGTCAGGCTCAAAGCCAAAGCCGCAATAATCGGTCCAAAGACAAAGGCCGCATAGAGCAGCAATCCAGGCAATAAATAGATAAAATTGGTGTGTTTCGAGCCATCAAGTGCGGAGCGTTTCATCCAGTACTCCATGAAGTCAAGGCGCTGGTGATCGCGCTGCAAGCCGCAGCTCGCAGCGCTGATTTTAACGTGGATCGACAAGACGCGGGCCGCGGCGTCCAAGGCGGACGGCCGCGGCCAGCGCCCGCACCTTTTATTTCTTATCCTTCAAATACGCCTGATAATCCTTGTCCATGGCGTCGACGAAGGCTTCGGGGGTGATATTGCCGGACAGAAGAAGCGGCGTGTTGTCGTCTATCGTCTTCAGCATCGTCGGGCTCGACCAGTCGGGGTAATGGCCGAGCGCATCGTTCGCGTTGAGTGTCTTCCACATTTCGATGCCGGAGCTCAGCAGCGGCGTGAGCTTCAGCTTTGCGTCGGCCGCCAGCGACGTTGCCGGAAGATAGCCGGCAGCGGCCCAGGTTTCAGCAGCCTTTTCCGAAACCATATAGTCGATATAATCACCTGCCAGGTCCTGCGTTGCCTTGGTTTTGGCAAGGCTCGTTATCGCCCAAGCAAGGTCCACGCCTCCGACACTCAATGGTTTGGAAATGCCCTTCGGGGCGGGAATGGCCATGAAGCCGATATCCGGATTGTGTTGCATGTCACCGAAATACCAGGTTCCGGAGATCAGGAAGGCACCCTGCCCTGATATGAAAAGCTGGACGGCGTCATCCCCCGAGATGCCCTCGAAACCGGGGAAAAAATAACCGCCCTGTGCCCATTGCTGCACGAGTTTCGCGGATTCGATGTTCCCCTTGGTGTTCCAGGAACCGCCCCTGCCGTAGATCAGATCATCAAGTTCGGCGCGATTGCTCGCGTCGATATGCGCTTGCTCGATGGCGCCGATCATGTGCAGGGCCAGATGCTGCTTTGCCGAACCCATCATGAAGGGCGCAACGCCTTTTTCCTTCAGCTTATCAAGATCGGCCAAAAACTCCTCGAAGGTTTGCGGCAATGCTACGCCCGCATCGTCGAGGATCTTTTTATTGTAAAAGAGACCAACGATCTCACCGAGGCCTGATATGCCGTAGGTCTTGCCGACCCCGAACTTTCCATCCTCCCAGCGGTCTCGAGCAAGTACTGAATCCGACTGCCGCTTGTCCCAGCTGTATTTCTTGATGTAGTCATCAACCGGAAGGAGCAATCCTTCCTTGACCATCGCGCCCATGTCGCCGGCGCCCTGGTTAACCTTCGTGATGACAGGGCCGTTCCCTGCCGAAACCGCAAGCTTCAGCGTCAACTTCATGTCATCAAAGGTGCGGGCGGTGCGTTTGATCGTGACACCGGGATGCGCAGCTTCGAACTCCTTGTTCAGTTGCTCTATAACAGCGCTCTGACCTTCATAGGTCTGGTCATCCCACACAGCCAGATCGTCAGCGCGCGCGGCTGCCGAAAGGCCCAAACTTATAAGCGCTGCACCAGCAAGCGCGACGGCTGCCTTCCATTGGCATCCCGGCAGTATGTTGATCGATTTCACGCTTCTATTCATCGGTTCCACCTCATTGATTTATTCTCCACTTTCCGTTCAGACCTGCCGCCCAGGCGACGGCCGAACGTTTTCTTCCCCCAGAGCTTTGCCGGGCTGGCGAATCTGAGGTAATCGTCAATGCATGAGCCTCCCTCGCAACCTGAAATGAAAAAACGCCACGCAGGAGGTGGCAAAGTGATGGACAACAACTGCTCCATCCGCCCGGCGACCGAAGCGGATACCGAAGCCCTTTTCGACATCTGCCTGAAAACCGCGAACGGCGGCGACGATGCCAGCGCGCTCTATAGCGACCCGCATCTGCCCGGCTACATCTGGTCGGTGCCCTATCTCAAATTCGCCGAAGACTTTGCCTTTGTGTTGATTCAGGACGGCCGCCCGGTCGGCTATATCGTCGGCGTCCCGGATACCAGGGCGTTCGACAGAGAGTTGCAGGCGAATTGGTGGCCGTTCGTCCGCCAGGAGATCGCTGGCCTGACGCCCGCCCGTCCGCGCGACGCCGACGTGATCGAACGTATTCAAAACCCGCGCAGCGGCACGCCGTGGCTTCAAGACGACTACCCCGCGCATCTTCACATCAACATCCTTCCCGGACTTCAGGCAGCCGGTTGGGGACGCAGGATGATCAGCATTGAGCTTGAGGCGCTGAGAGATCACGGCGTCCGAGCGGTGCATCTCGGTGTCGATCCCAACAACCACCGCGCCAGGGGCTTCTACCATCACCTCGGCTTTTCCGAATTCGAACGGGATGGTTCCGTCGCCTTCGCGATGCGGATCGATGAGAGGTCCCGCTAGAACCGACGGCGCAGTATTGTTCATGACCTTGGCTCCGCATTTGCAGCGTCCAGGCCATATTTCAAGACGACCGCCGCCGGCATGGCACTCCAGCCCTGAAGCAGGGAACCGCGCCCATAAGGCGGCGAGAAATATTCCACCGCACCGATCCAGCCATTGTCGAGGCAGGTTTCCCACCAGCGTGTCAATGCATAGCGTGCACCCCCAAGTCCGTGGCGAAGGCGTTCTTCTGCATAGGCGCCATCCCAATACGGCCAGTCCGAGCCATTGTGGTAGCGGTAGGGAAAAGCGGTCTTGGATCGCAGATCGCCTTGCCGCTTGAATGGCGGATAGGCGCACATGACACCCCAACTGCCATAGGGCTGTTGTTGATTGTTGCGCGTTTCCAGTCTGTTTTCAAAAGCTTTCAACAAGCCGACGGCCCTATGCTTCGAAATTGCGCTGAATCGCGACAAGGTCAGGCTGTCGAGAGCCAGATGATCCTCGATGAAAGCGCCAGGCGTTCCATAATCGATATATCCCGCCGTTGCCGGCACGAAGAGCCTGGCCTCGATTTCTTCACGGGCCAGATTTGCGGTCTTGAGCGCGCGTGCGGCAAGCGTCGGATCGTGGCCCTCGCCAAGCCTTGCCACCGCGTCCATGGCGCCGACGAAAAGACCGAGGTCATAGGAGACGAGACCCTCACGATAGACGTTGTCGGCCCAGTCCCGGTCGTTGCGCGGTTTCAGCGGCAGAACGCTGTCAGCCCCGGCCAGGCCGAGATAGCGATCGCTGATTGCTCTGACGATCGGCCAGTGCAGTTGCACCTCTGCCAGGTCTTGCGTCACGCTGAAATAATCGCTCAGAAACAGAATGAAAAAAAGCGGGCTGTCGAAGTGATCGCTCCACCAGTCCTGCGGACGGTTGTGGTATTCCGGAACGGCTCTTTTGTGGTTTTTGGGATTGGCCTTGCTGTCGGCGACAAAGTGCTGCCAGGCCTGTGATTGCGCCGGCCCCGTCAAGATCACGCCGCTCGGGGCCTCTCCATCCGGCTGCACTCCCTTGGCGAGAATTCGGATCTCGTCGCGCACCACCTCCGGCGCCAGCATCAAAAGAGGCTGCATCGTCCAGTAGCCGTCGCGGTAATAGGTTCGCGCCGGAGCACTATAGGCCTGCCCGGCGGCAAGGCCAGCGAAGGCCCCGTTTTCGTCGTGCCTGATGCTGGAAAGAGCGGCGTGTATCCCCTGGCTGACCATGCTGCGCATCAACGGATCGGCCTCGGGCATCCTGTCGCAACGCGCCGCATATTCAGCGGCTTCCCCGATGATGGCTTCGCTGGTGAGGCTCAACGCTTTCTCAGCTTCGTCTCCTGAGGCGCCGATGGCGATCCGCAAATCCGAACCCGACGTTTCGACAATGAGGACACCCCAGGCCATTTCGAAAGTCTGCCGATGGTGGTTGCGGGTGACCCTCACCCTGGGACCCTTGCCATCCGGCTCGTGCCACCAAGCGCAACGACGCGCAGGGTACACGCCCCGAAGGCTTGCTTGGCGGATCAGCATCACCGGCCGCGACTGCGCGACAAACACGCCGCCCTGTTTCGACACGACTCGGTTCGGGGCATAAGCATAAGGGCCGGTGAGTGGAGAAAATCTCACACGCCCCAGGCTGCCGGCTCCCCACAGGGCAAGATCAGCATATCCACCCGGATGAACATCGGCCTGAAGGCGCGGCGCCATTACAGGCAGTAATACGGGCTCTTCGGCGAAAAGCTGTCCATCAGTCGAAGGCTTTATCATGGGCAGATCCCCGCACGCCAAGTTCAACAGACAGCAGGACGAGAAAAAGAAATAGAGCCGAATAAGCCCAGGCCAGCTCCTCTTCGGACGACCTTGGCGAGCGCATGTCTACCCGGACGAGACGTATGGCGCATACTGCTCCTCGACCCTCTTTATATCACGCGCATTGGATTGCGCGTTGACCTCAGCCTACAGGCCGATCCCTATTTGTCAAGGACATAGACAAATTGCCGATCTTGCTATACTCAAATCCGGGAGGACGGCGGAGCCAAGCCTCCGAATTTCTCTTCTTCTTGATAATTATGATCTAATATCGCCCCAATTAAGTATGCGCTCCGAACTAATTGGATCGATCTGGCTGGATGGCAATGACATCTTCCGTCGTACAGACACCCATCGCACGAAAAATTTCAACCAATGCGGTGATCCGAACCATTTTGGCAAACGGGCCGATCTCCCGCGCCGATATCGCCAAGCTGACCGGTCTATCAAAGCAGACGATTTCCGAGGTCGTGCGCGACCTCGAGGATGACGGATGGCTGAAACCTGTCGGGCAGACCGACGGTCGTCCAGGCCGGAATGCCATTATCTATGAAATCAATGCGAGGGCCGGACTGGCTGTCTCTATCGATCTCGGAGGCACCAAGATCGCCGCAGCCATCTGCGATCTGTTGGGAAACGTGGTTGCCGAAACCAAAGTGGCCACCGACCCGCGCGGAGGCATGCATCTCGTCAATCAATTCAGCGATCTTCTCGTTGAACTCGCGCTTGCGGCCGGGACCACCGCCGACAAGCTCCGTCTCGCCGTCCTGGGCACACCCGGCGTGCTCGATCCGGTCACCGGACACATCAACGTCGCGCCGAATATCCCCGGCATCGACGCCATAAATCTGCAGCAAGTCTTCAGCGACAGAATGGGTATCACTGTGATCGTGGAAAACGATGTGAACCTTGCGGCGCAAGGGGAGCGGTGGCAGGGACACGGTGTCGAAACCGGCAATTTTGCTTTCGTTGCCCTTGGAACAGGCGTCGGCATGGGCATCATCGCCAACGGAACTCTGTTGCGCGGCGCGCGTGGCGCGGCCGGCGAAATCGCCTATCTCCCGATCGGCGGGGATGCGTTCGATCCCGGCGGCTTTACGCTTGGAACCTTTGAGAGCGCGGTCGGCAGCGTGGCGATGCTGCGCCGCTACACCGGTTTCGGCGGGCGTGACGCATCCACCGTGGCCGATCTCTTCGCCGCGTTTGATGCAGGAGATACAAGCGCCGTGGCCGCAATCGAAGAGACGGCCAGGCTGGTGGCGGTCGCCATTGCGGCAATCGGAGCAACTCTTGATCCTGAACTGGTGATCACCGGTGGCAGCATCGGCTCGAGACCGGAACTCGTGGACGCCATCCGGCGTTTCCTGCCGCGTTGTACCCCTTACCCGCCGCGCATCGAGATCAGCCGCTTCGGAAACCGGGCCGCCCTAATGGGCGGCGTGGGGATCGCGGTCCAGCGCATGCATGATGATCTGTTTGGCGTAAAACTGAGGGACGTTTGAAGAATGCATGCAGCATTGCTTCGTTCGCCAATCAATCGCCGGGCCACTTGAGAAGCGCTGCAAATGCGCTAGATTTTCCACCATGATAACGGCAACGCAGATACGCGGCGCGCGCGCCATGATCGGAATGAGTATCGAAGAGCTCGCCGCCGCCAGCGGCCTGCCCGTGGAGACCGTGACGGCGCTCGAAAACGGCGAATTTGCGGGCGAGCCGCACGCGCTGTTCGATGTGCGCAGTACGCTCGAAGCGCACGGCATCATCTTCCTTTCCAGCGGCAATCAGGATGAAGGCGGCCCCGGCATCCGGTTGCGCGCACGCAGCTCCAGCGATGACGGCATCCGGCCGGAAAACCTCAACGCCGCCAACGACGACTGACGGAACCAATCGGTGCGCTAAGCGTTTCGCTGTCCCATGAACACATCCGGGGGCAGTCTCTTGAACCGCAGCAATGGTCTCTACGTCATCATCGGCGTTCTCGTCGTCGCCGTCGTCGGTCTTGGCGCCTACATCTTCCACGAGGAAAGCAAGCCGCAGGGGATCGAGATGAGCATCGGCAAGAATGGTGTGTCGATCGAGCAGAACTGATCGTCAGAGATAGGTTTTTGCGAGATCGGCGAGTTTGCCGCCGTCCTTCACGCCCTGCCTGTAGAGCTGAATGATGACCGCACCGATCCGCTCGGCCTCCGGTGTCGTCCTGGCCAGGCCGCGTTCGTCGCAGACCTTGTCGAGCACTTGCGACAGCAAATCGAGATCTTCCGAAAATAGCGGTAAATCATGCGGATGAATTGATGATCGTAACATCACGCCGCACATCCTCCGAGGGCAAACGCATTCACGCTTGCATCGCCGGCCGCCCTCCGCAACCGTCATAAAATCATTATGCGCGACGGTCCGAACTTTAGCAACTGCGCAAATTCCCGGGGAATAAAATTATGGAACAAAATTTTGTCCCGCGCGTTTGGTGGCGCTTGTAGCAGGAATCAGTGAGTGCAGACGTGAGCGAAATACGCTTTCCCTCCCCCGTCCGGGTCCTTTCTCCAAATAGCAGCCTGATCGTTTCCACCGTCTGGGAGGCCGTCGAATATCTGAAACGGTGGCCGAGCAAGCGCGGGCGCGATTATCGCGTTGCGCGCCAGCATTGCCTGGATGCGCTCGACGGACTGCGCAGCCCGCGCGCAGCGCAGGCTTCCTTCGTCACGGCAGCCAAAGCGGCAGGATTGCTGGTGTGAATTGCTCTAGCTGCTACGGCCGCTGGCGGCGAACTGGGGATGGATGGAGCCTTCCGTGATGACCTTGGCGGTCACTTCGATCACCTGCTCCTCGGCTAGTTCAGCGAGCGCGAGGGCGACATCGCCCTCCGACCAGCCGGCTTTGACGGCCTCTTCCGAGAGAGCTTGGAAAGCGGCTGCGAGGGCCTGCCTGCAAGTGAGATTCTGCTTCATATCCGCCATGCGCTCGCACTAGGCTATTTCTGACAGGGATAATGTTAATCTACACATATTCGCCAGAAAGCGAAGAGGGTTCAGATCTTTTTCAAATCAAAATTGGGCTCTTAACTTCAAAGCTCTGTATAGCCTTAACAAAATGCAACAATCACCACCTCTCCCAACTGAGGGAGTACCAAAAAGAACTACAGGAACTATTTGCGACACACTCCCAAAGGGTATTCCGGCGCGTTATTTATTTTAAATGGTCGAAACGGCTGGAGCCGATACAGCGGCCCTTTGGTCCGCGAGAATGCGGCAACCTCAATTGCGGCCCGTTTTCAGCATCTTCCTGGCACCCTGTCAATCAGCTTCGCGGATTTCCCCGAGACGAGCGCCGGGACCGCTGGAGATCCCTTGCCAGCCGCGAACGCCTTCGGCCTTTATCACCTTAATACCACAACGACACCACACTGCCGTCAAAGTCCGCCGTACCATTGCGGCGGCTCACTTATCAGGAGGTAACATGTCTATCGAACTGGACGCGACTACCTATGTCCACGCCAAGCCGGCGACCGCCCATTCCTATATCTTGCCGGCCGTTGTCGATGTTCTCCAGAATAATTTCCAGGAGGCAAACGAGACTGCGGTCTTCGACCTCGGTTGCGGCACCGGCGGTGCTGCCGCCGTGCTGGCAAAAAAAGGTTACGACGTCGTCGGTGTCGATCCGTCCGAGGACGGCATTGCGAAAGCGAGAACGGCTCATCCCGATCTTCCGCTGGAGATCGGCTCTGGTTACGAAGATCTCTCCAGCCGGTACGGGACCTTCGATGCGGTGATAAGCCTCGAAGTGGTGGAGCATGTTTATGATCCCAAATCTTTCTCGGCCACCATTTACGATCTGGTCAAGCCCGGCGGCATCGCGGTCGTCTCGACGCCTTTTCACGGCTACTGGAAAAATCTGGCGTTGGCCGTAAGCGGAAAGATGGATGACCATTTCATGCCGCTCAAGGACCATGGCCATATCAAATTCTGGTCTCCCGAAACGCTCAGCACGCTGCTCGTCGAAACAGGCTTCGAAGACGTCGACTTCGAATATGTCGGGAGGATTCCGCTGCTGGCGAAGTCGATGATCGCGATCGCTCAGAAACCGCACTGAAAACGGCGTAACGCCCGCCGTGTTTTCAATGGCGGCGCAGCAACTCGTCTGCAACATCAACAAATGACGTTTTCGTTCGGGACTTTTCCGGGGTTTTCGGTTCCCGTTTCAGCACTACTGGCCATGTCTCGTTCCGTTTTCCGCCACCGGCGGGACGAAGAAAGTGACATTCTGACTGGGATTTCAAGGGGATAAATGGTCGGGGCGACTGGACTCGAACCAGCGACCCCTTGACCCCCAGTCAAGTGCGCTACCGGGCTGCGCTACGCCCCGACCTGCCGAAACGGCTTGCTTCGTTTAGTTTTTCAGCGCGTGCAATGCAAGCGGAAAAACCTTGCCTCCCACAAAAAGGAAGCGGTTTGTGCGAATGCTCAGATCGCGGCGAGTGCCAATCGGCCTTCAGCGGTTTGAATGGGCTGCCATGCCTGGTAGTTGGCGATCGAAAAATGCGGTGTTTCGAATGGGGTGGCGTGGGTTTCGGTGATGACGGTGACGTCGGCGCCGGCGGCTTCACCGGCGAGGATGCCGGCGACGGCATCTTCGAAGACCAGGCATTTCGCGGGATCGACGCCGAGGCGGCTTGCGCCGAGCAGATAACCTTCGGGGCTGGGCTTGCCTGATTTGACCTCCTGGCCGCTGACGATGACCTTCGGCATCGGGATGCCGGCGGCAGCCATGCGGCGCCTGGCGAGCTCGATCGGCGCAGAGGTGACGATTGCCCATTCGCCATCGGCAATGGCGGAGAGGAAGCGGATGGCTCCCGGGATTTCGACGATGCCGGAGACATCCTCCATCTCCTCGGCGAGCAGCAGATCCGACTCGTGGGCCGGATCGACGCCGGGCAGGCCGAGCCCGCGGATGACGTCGGAGGCGCGGATGCCGTGGATGGTCTTCAGGAAAACCTCCGGTTCGAAGCCGTGGCGTCTTGCCCAGTCGCTCCAGACGCGTTCGACGACGGCGATGGAATTCAGGAGCGTTCCGTCCATATCGAAGAGGAAGGCATCATAGGACCTGTCGAGGACATCATGGCGAGCGGGCACGGGCTTTTCCTTGAAGCATGAGGCCGGGAAGCGTGAGGCCGCGGCGGCCCCTGCGCAGGCGAGTAGCGGAGAGCGGCGGCGGCGTCAACGTCAGTCGTTGACGTCCGGATGGGTGACGTTGCGGACGTCGGCAAGGCCGCGGGCGGCATCACGGCTGCCGGTCGCGGCAGCGGCTTCGAAGATACGGGTCGCATCGCCGTACATTTTGAGATTGAGGTAGCAGTAGCCGCGCAGAACCATCAGGTCGATACGTTCCTGCTGCAGCTGGGCACGCTGATCGAGATAGATCAGGGTTTCGCGATAACGGCCGGCATCGAAGGCCGAAAGCGCCCGGTCGGCGAGGATCGCCACCTGAAGCTCGGCGGCGCGCTGTCGGTTCTGTGGCGCCTTGGTGGCCGCGACGGCAGCATTGCCGGAAAGGCCGGCGCGCAGATAGGCAAGGCTCTGGCCGTAGGCCGCGTCTTCACGGACCTTGCGGGCCGGGCTCTGCAATGCCGCCTCGAAGGCCGAGATCGCTTCCATCGGCCGGTTGATATCCATCAGGCACCAGCCGCGCGACAGGGCGTCGGCCGGGCTGAGCTGCCCTGCATCGATGGTCGTCGAGCAGCCGCGTGTCTGGCGCGGACCGCGTTGGACGGTCACCGTCTGCAGCGAAGGCCTTGCCGCGCCAACGGCGACTTCCGGCTCCGGCTGCTGTGCAGGTCCCTGCTCGGCTGGGAGCGGTTGAGCGGCGGTCGGACGCGGCGGCTGCGTCGGCTGAACCGGCTGCTGCGGAGCGAGCGTCCCCTTCTCTGTCGCGACCGCATTCGGCGTCAGCGAGGAGGTATCTTCGAGTTTGGTGATCCGGGTCGACCGGCCGGCCCAGGCGCGCTGGAGGTCGAGCACGCCCTTGCGGTCGCTCAACTGCTCGCGGGTGATGACAAGGCCATAGGCGGACGGTTCGTCATCAGGTTTCCAGGCAAGAGCCGTCTCGAACCAGCGTGCGGCGGTCTGGAACTGGTTGAGTGAACGGGCATACCAGCCGAACTGCTGCGCCGTCGGCGCGTATTTGCGGGCGATGACTTCGGCGGCGACGCGATGCAGCACGTCCTCGGCCAGATCGGCCGGCGGCTGCAGCGCCATCAGATTGGCAGTGGCGGCGAGATAGGTGGATGTCGCATCCTCGGAATCGGCGCGCCAGCGGAACATTACCTCTTCGGCTTCCTGCGGCGCCTTGCGGGCAATCAGCGCCAGCGCCAGCCCCTGCGAAGCGTCCGCTGAATCTTGCTTGGTGCGGGCGGCGCGGAACCACTTCTCGGCATCGGCATCGTTGTTGCGGCGAAGCTGATACCAGCCGAGCAGCAACGCATCCGAGGCAAGACCCTGGGTCTCGGCGAGCTTTTCGAGACGGGCGACATAATCAGGCGCGATGGCGAGATTCGGATCGTCATTGCCTTCGGCCATGAAGCGCCGGGCGAGGTTGTCGCGGATCGCATCGAATTCGCTGCTGCCCTCACTGGCAGGTCTCTCCAGCGCAAGCAGTGCCTGCATCGGCTGGTAGGCAAGCAGCGTCGAGGCTTTTTCGACCGTCGCCTGCCGCTCGGCCGGATTGGGGCAGTTCTTCAGGATATAGGTGTAGGCGTCCTGGCCGCGCTGCGTCCTCTCGGTCCGGATGAAAGCTTCGGCCACGCGCCAGAGAATATCGATCTCGCTGCAGGTGAGCAGGCTCGGCGTTGCGGCAGCGGTATCGACCACCGTTGCATATTGCTTGAGGTCGGAAGCATTGATGAGGCGGGCGCGCGCCTCGGCGACATCGAGCCGGTCGAGCAGATCGGCCGGCGGCTGCCATCCGGCATCGGCTGCCTGGCGGTCAGCGATCGCCTTGCGCAGCTCCGCATAGCGGCCATCGGAATAGAGTTGCCACATGGCCTCAAGCTGTTTGTCGCCATTCTGCGGCACGGCGAGCGGATCGGCCGGCGGTACCCAGTTGGGGTAGAGCGCCTGAAGGCGGGAGATTTCGGCCTGCAGGCGCAGCTTGTCGCCGCGGCTGGCGAAATAACGAAGCGCACTTTCATCGACGGCGGGCGGCGGCGGCGCCGCAGCCTGTTGCGGCGCCGGCGGCTCGGAAACGATGGGGGGCGTGACCGGCGCCGGCGGGGCGGCCGTCTGCGGTGCCGCAGGTTGTGATGCCACAGGTGGAGGGACTTCGGGCTGCTGTGCTGCGGCATCCGGCGCGGAGGTATCAGGTGCCGGCGACGGCGAGGAGGTGATTGCCTCGATCTTGTCGGCGACGAGCTGCGCGTTGAATTCGGAATTGCCGCCGGGAGCATCGGCCGGCTTGATGCGGCCCATCATCATCAGCTCCGGCACCGGCTTGCCGGCAGGCCCAAGGCCGAACCGTTCCTGCAGAGCGGCACGATCCTTCAGCCCGGTGACGAGGGTCGCCACCACGACTGCCGCTGAAACCGCCACGAGGGAAGACTTCACAGACACTCCGGATGCTTCTCCCCGATATAGGCCAGCCCCAGCAACTGGAGCGTAGACGGATAATAGAGTGCGGGCGCAAATTGCAGGGCCGAGCCCGGCAGCTTGGTCCCATCGATTACACAGGCCACAACATCATTAACAATTCTATAACCCGGATCCGGCAACACGGCCTTCGGCCGGCCGGTGGTCAGATCGAAGGTGGCGGGAACACCGTCTTTCGACATCCCCTCGCGCAGGTGGGTCAGCAGCGCCTTGTCGGTGACGCCGCCGCGAACGAGATAAAGCGGAATGCGAATGGCGTTATAGGCAAATTCCGCGTCGAAACCCTCGGCCGGCTGCGGCTGACCGCGCAGGCTCACCCATTCGGCGGGAAGCTTGCGTGGGCCGAACTGCATCGTCTTCAGCAGCGCCACGCCATCTTCCGACAGTTGTTTCCAGGCATCTGACGGAGCAAGCGCCGCCATCACCGGAATAGCCTCGTAAATCCAGTAGGACGGGTTGACGACGGGACCATCGTCACGGTCGCTGCCGGTAAAACCCTCGCTTCCCGGCAACAGGAGCGTCCGGCCAGCCGAGCGCACGACGGTTTCGGCAAGCAGCGCCTGCGCCATGCGGGAGGCGGCAAGGATATAGTCCTCGCGTTTCCACGCCGTGCCGGCCAGCGCCAGCGCATAGGCGATCAGCATGTCGCCATCCGAGGCATTGTTGGTGTCGGTGACGTGCGGCTTGACGTTCGGATCCCATTTCCAGACGGCCAGGCCATCGTCGCGCAGCAGCAGTTCGGTGCGGGTAAAATACCAGATCTGCTCGAAATCGGCGGGGCTAGCGGCGAGATAGGCGAGCAGCATGCCATAGCCCTGCCCTTCGCTGTGGCTGATATTGCCGTTGCCGTTATCTACGATACGGCCGCTCGCATCGAGAAACTTCGCCTTGTAGGCCGACCATGCGCCGGCATTGATCATCGCCTGCTGCGCAACGGCGGGCGCTCCAGCGGGAGCGAGCGCGACCGATGCCGCAAGCAGGAGCGCGCGTAACCGTCTCATTTCGACCGACCCAGCCTTCCGAGCATGCTTGAGGTGGTGACCCCGATCAGCAGCACGAAGACGACCAGCAGGAAGGCATAGGAGAGGATATTCGTCGACAGCCAGTTGGCGGCGATCAAGCGGTAATTGGAGATCGACCAGGGGGTGGACGGCACGAAATCGAAACGGGTGACGGGCACGGTCTCGATCTTGCCTGTCTTGCTCGAGTAGGTGGTGATGTGGCCTGATATCTGCGGCCAGTTCAGCTGCGCGGTCAGAACCTCCAGCCCTTCGCGCAAATCCTTCGCCGACGGCGCCGTCACCACGGTCCACGCGCCCGCCCCCGCGGGACTGGAGCCCTGGGCCACCAGGAGCGTGTCGACGTTGGACGGCGTGAAAATCTCCTCGGCGCCGGGCACGAATTGCAGCGAACTGCGGGAGATATCGAAATTGCGCGACACCCATTCGCGGAAAGCCGTGATCCGGTTGTGCAAGACACCGCCGCTGACCTTGGAATTCCATTCCTCAAAGGCCGTACCGGTATCGACGACGCTCGCCTGCGTATCGGCCACCGGACGCCACGAGGCCTGGCTCTCCGTCGAAATATTGGCCTGCGACAACGCGGTGGCCGGCATCTGCGAGACGGAGCCGATGAAGATGGCGTCGCGATCGCCGATCATATTCGGCGAGGCGACGGTGTCGACGGCAATCGGATGGCCGGCCGTGATCGCCATCTGGCCGAGCAGCGTGGCGGCGGCCGAAAGCGTATCGGCATCGACGCGGTCGATAAAGAGCGGCGTCGGCTCGGTGGCCCGACCATAGGGATAGGCGGTGCCGGACATTGCCGCCAGATTCGGACGCTGACCGACGCGGGCAAAATCCGGAATCTGCAGCTCGGATGTGTCGAACAGGGCAAAGCGCGGCGTCGCACCGGCCGTGGCGCCCGGCGCGCAAGCCGCATCGTCCTTGGTCATCAGGATCGCCTCGATCGCCACCGAATTGAGACCGGGCTTGAAGTGCCGCATCGTCACGCGAATCGGCAGATGACGGAGAATGCCGCCGGTGGTGGCGGTGATCGGCACGGTGGAGGCGATGTTGTCGTTGACGTAGATATCGATGTGGCTGCCGGGCAGCACGTTATCGGTATAGGCGGCGTCGAGCAGCACCTTCGCCTCGCCGTAGGCATTGGCATAAAAATCGGCCGGCACGGCGACGTTGAAACTGGTCCGCAGCCGCCGGCCGGAGAATTCGGTGGTCTTCACGCCGAGTTGGGACAAGGCGATGTTCGTATCGGAAAAGACCAGCGGCGCGTTCGGCGCGCTCCAGCGCTCAGTGGTGAGCACGTCGCGGCGGACATCCGAGGACCTGTCGGTCGGCGAGACGATGGTATCAATCGCCGAGGAGACCGCCTGCCAGGAGGGGCCGCTGATCAGAAGCACCGGCGAACCGCTGCGCGGATCGGTGGCAAAAGCGGCGAATGCCGCACTTTCGGCGCCGGGCGGCAGGCTCGGAAAAAGCGGCCGCAGCTCCGCCGCGGTACCGACGAGCACGCTGAGTTTACCTGGCCCGGCGGCCGGAAGCGAAGCGGTGCTGAAGGCAAAGATCTGGTTCGGCATGCTGCTCAGCACAGACAGGCCCTGCGCCAGTCGCAGCAGCGGCTTGGTGGTTCCCGGCTGCTCCAGTGCCGGGACGACGATGTCGAACTCGGTCTTGCCGGCGCCGTTGACGCCGATGGCGCGGATCGCGTCGGCGCTCGACAGCTGGGCGGCATCCCTGCCGGCAAAGCTCAGATAGGTTCCGGCCGGATCGATATTCGACCACAGCTCATAAGTGGACTGGATGCTGCAATCGGTGCGGTGGCGCTGGGCGGCCTCGAAGGTGACGAGATTGGCGCCGGGCTGTAGCAAACCGGGCGGAACCTGGAAGGTGACGGCCGACGGTCCATCCGGCGAGCCGACGCGCTGTTGGCCGATCGGGCGGTTGTTGAGATAGACGGTCACCGCCGAGGCCTCAGGCGCGACGACGATCGCATTCTGGTAGGCGAAGGTAAAGCTTGCCTTGGCCGCCGCCTGTTCCGGCGTCAGATAGACCGACCATGACCGGCGATCGTATTCGCCACTGAGATCCAGTTTCGAAAAGGGCACGACATAGCGACGGACATCGCCGGAGCGCGGCGGCGCAGCGGTATTTGCCGCCGCGGCTGGCTGGAGCGCGGGTGCTGCCAGTTGCGGCTGGACGACAATCGTCGGAGGAACGGCTGCGGGAGCAGGAGCGGCCGGCGTTGCAGGTGCGGGTGTTACGGAAACCGGAGGCGTGCCGGGAGCGGGTGCAGGGGCTGTCGGCGGCGTGGGTGGCGTCAATCTCGGGGTAACGGATGCCCCGGGAGGCCGCTCGCCGGACATGTCGAAGGGCGCCGTCTGCGCCTGGGCAAAGGCGGAGGCATTCAGCAGGAGAAGCGAGGCGGCGACGATCCTTCTCATCCGGCATTGACCTTTGCCGCCCGCTGCTGGGCTTCCCGCTCCGGCCGCATGCTGCGGAAGAAGTAAATGAGGCCGCGGCTCGTCTGGTAGAACGACAGGCCGAGGAACCAGATGGTGCCGCGGATCAGGCCGGGATTGCGGCGGCGCGAGGCCTGAAACTCGGTCCACTGACCGGAATTGGCAAACATCAGGTCGGCGATCAGGCGATGGTCGAGCGCGCTTTTCGGCACGTACTGGCAGCCGACATTGCTGATGTCGCCCGACGGCTCGATGTTGCGGACGATGAGCGGCAGGGTTTCCAGATCGGCGCCGCTATAGGGTCGGAAGCGGATTTCGCCGAGTGCGCCGACCAGCATCTCGTCGAGTTGCTTGTTGAAGATGTGAAGCCTCGCACCGTGGACGGAAACGTCCTCGATCGAAGCCGCGTACCACTTGCCGTTGGCGCCGAATTCGCAGCGCCGGTTAACTCGGACGCGGCGGGACAAGGCGCGCTCGCCGCGTTCCGACACGACACCCAGCGCGCAACCGGCCATGATCAGGTTGATGAGGTTCCAGCCGCCGACGACGAGCGTGACGTCGGCCTTATAAGGCTCGGCATAGATCCTGTAGATGGTGATGATGAGCGCGACGATCTGTACCGCAAAGATGACGAAGAACGGACGGCTGATCTCCGACAGACGGCTGACGGCGATCGATTCATCCTTGGCGGTGACCTTGAAGGTGGGCTTCCTCGGATTGAGCATGACGGAGACCACGGCCGGCAGCAGATGTACGGTCTGGACATATTCGTACAGCTCGGAAATCCAGGGCCAGCGGAACGACCCGTAGAGGTAGTTCTGCATCATCAGGTTCACGAGCATGTAGGCCAGCGTATAGGCAAGGAACTCGCCGCCGGAGGCGGTGAAGATCTCCAGATCGAAGAACAGGTAGAAGAGCGGCGCAAACAGGAAGATCGTCCGCGGGAACGGGAAGAGCCAGAAAAGCGTAGACGACATGTAGCAGAAGCGCTGCGGGATCGTCAGGCCGCGCTTCAGAAGCGGGAAGCGAAAGCGCAGGATCTGCATCATGCCCTGCGCCCAGCGGCTGCGCTGACCGATGAAGCTTGCGAAGGTGGCCGGCTGCAGGCCGGCGATCAGCGGCTTGTCGACATAGATGCTGTTCCAGCCGCTGCCATGAAGCGCTAGCGCCGTCTCGCAATCCTCGGTGATGCTGATGCCGGAAAAGCCGTTCTGGGATTCGAGCGCCTTGCGGCTCAGAACCGCCGCCGAGCCGCAGAAGAAGGCGGCGTTCCATTTATCGAGGCCGCGCTGGATGATGCCGTAGAACATCTCGTTCTCGCTCGGCATCTTGTCGAAGGTGCGCAGATTGCGCTCCAGCGGATCGGGATTGATGAAGAAGTGCGGGGTCTGGACGAGGAAGAGCTTCGGATCGTCTTCGAAATAACCGACGGTCTCGAGCAGGAAATCGCGAGCCGGCGCGTGGTCGGCATCGAAGACGGCGATGAGTTCGCCGGTCGAATGTTTCATGCCGTTGTTGAGATTGCCGGCCTTGGCGTGCTCGTTGCGGTCGCGCGTGAGGTAGCTGACGTCGAGATCCTGACAGAGTTGCTTCAGCTCGATATGGCGGGCGGCAGCCGCCTGGGCTTCGAGCAGCTTGCCGGAATTGCGCTTCTGCAAGGTGCCGCCGTCGTCGAGCAGCCAGACATGCAGCTTCTCGGCCGGATAATCCATGGCCTTGGCGGCGGCGAGCGTGTTTCCGAGAAGCCCGGCATCCTCGTTATAGGACGGTACGAAGACATCGACATGCGGCAGACGCCCGGGATTGGCGGCACGCGAGGGGCGCGGCGGCAGCGGTGTGGCGACGATGAAAAGGCTGAGCGCCAGCATCGCGACGCTATACATTTCGGCGAGATAGAGCAGCAGGCCGGGAATGAAATTCTCAGGCTGGTTCATAGGCGGCAGCGTATTGGTGGTGCGCCAATAGACATAACGCAGCACGATCGAAGTGCCGAAGGCAAGCGCCACGAGGCGCCACGTCCCCTCGCCCTTCAAGACCTTGATCACCGCCATGACGGTTACCACGGTGATGCTGGTGATGAGCTGGGTCTGCAGGTTGACCGGCAGCGTGATCAGCACGATCAGGCAGAGCGAAACCACGGCCCATATGATGACACTGCGGGCTTTGCGCATCGTCGTTCCTTCGAAGTTGCTCAACCAGGGCGCCTTCCGGCGCCCCTGGCATGCTCACTATTTCCGGCAGGCGGCCGTCATGGCCGCGTCGCCTATACAGTCCGGCGAAGGCACGGTGACGCCGATCGCCCTTGCCGATTGTTGGTTCGGCGCAGGCGCGGCATCCGGCTTTGCGCTCGTCTGTGGCGCCTCGCCCGGCAGCGGCACGCGCGGGCCAATGGGCGCGGGCATAGGTGCTGCGCCTTGAGCCGGTTGCGAGGTCGGGGTCTTGCGAAGAGGCGTTGCCCGCGGCCGGCTGACAATCGCGGGCGCCGGCTCATAGCCGATCGGCATCGGACTGGCGCGATAACCGCCCTCGTCGGGATAGATCGGCGCGCCGCTGCGCCCGAGCGCACCATCGGCGGGCGGCGGATTGCCGTAAGGATTCCAGATCTCGCCGTCGAACGTGCCTGATACGGTGTAGCCGTAGACAATGCCGAGCAGCTGACGCTCGGTAGCACTCGCATCGCAGAGACGCAGACGCAGCTGGATCATGCCGAAATTGCGCGCCTGGGTATTGGCGGCGGCACTCGACCGGATCTGTTGCCAGGCATAGATGCAGGTGTCGCCTGCGCGGCTGCGGCCGGCGGCATAGCCGAAGGGCCCATAAGCGTTTTGCAGGAAGGTCGCCGAGGTCGCCATCGGCACACCGGGGGCCGAGCGGGCCACCTCGCGGGTAATGCCGCTCTCGTTGATCATGCTGAAGCCGGCATTGCCGGTGCCGGGATTGGCGCCGGAAGCGCCGAGGAACTGGACCTTGAGGAAATTCTGACCGGGCACGGCGGATGAGGTAAACAGCGAGATCGTCTGCTCGACGCCGTTGCCGCGCTTGCGCTCGACGACGCTGACGATCGACGGGCCGCCCGGCGGCGGCAGGACCAGCGCCTTTTCAGGCGCCACGGTTTCCGGCCCGGAAGGCTGATGCACACCGCCGGTCGACGTGCAGCCGGCCATCACGCCTGCCACGGCCATCAGCGATATCGTCTTCCGCAAACGCATGTTTCGAGCCGCCGCAATCGTCTTTTCAGATATCCATTCGCGAACCGAAACGCGACGGACCTTCGAATCAACGACCACCCGGCCGTTCATCCGACATAAACCGCCAGCATGGTTAATGAAGAGTAAAAAAGAACGAGCCGCTGATATCACCGGAGGGAATCACACTGGACGTTATTCGGACAGCTCAACCGTATGATGCACAAACCAGTTTCGCAACACCTCAACCGCTCTCATTGCGCGTGTCTCCGTCCGGCAAAAGTCAGTGGGGAACTATGCCGCATGGCCGGCGTTGCGTTGATGTCTGGGTAGGAAAGGAGAATATCCCATGCGCAAGATCATGCTGGCTGCAGCCGCCATGCTGACCATCAGCTCCGCCGCCTTCGCGCAGAGCACCGTCATCGTTACCGATCCCGCACCGACCGGCTCCGTGGTATTGCCCGGCGAAGTGCGCACCTATGTGATGGAGCAAACCACGCCCTCCGTCGTCTATGACGGCGATATCGTGGTCGGCGCGACACTGCCCGATACCGTCGAGGTGCATACCGTGCCCAACGTCGACGGCTACGGCTACACCGTCGTCAACGAGCGGCGCGTGATCGTCGAGCCGGAGACGCACCGCATAATCCAGGTCCTGGAATAATCTGATCTAACTGTGGACGTGCGGCCTTCTAGAACAGGATGATTTTAGGCCCGGCCGGCCTAAAATCTGAATCCTGTTCTAAATTAAAGAGTAGAGCATGATGTCGTGCGAAAACCGCGCACGCTTTTCGGCATTATGCTCTAGCGGCTTCACGTCCGCTCATCTTCCATCCTCACCGGCACATTCAGAAGTTCACGAATCTTGTGGGCGAGCTGCTCCAGGCTGAAGGGCTTGGCGAGCAGGGAAACGCCGTGATCAAGCACGCCGTTGTGGACGATGGCATTGCGGGTGTAGCCCGTCGTGTAGAGGATCCGGATCGCCGGCCATTTTTCCTGGACGACATCGGCAAGCTGGCGTCCGCTCATCTGCGGCATGACGATATCGGTGAAGATCAGGTCGACTGCCGCATTCTCCTCCAGAAGCAAAAGCGCCTCCATGCCGCTTGCCGCCTGCAATACGGTGTAACCGAGTTCATGCAGGCTTTCTGCGGTCATGGTGCGGACGTTCTCATCATCCTCCACCACCAGGATCGTATCGTTGACGCTGCCCTGAGGAAGCGGCTGGGCGCCAGCGGCGCTCAAGCGGGCGTCCGTCGCGCCGACATGACGCGGAAGATAGATCTTCACCGTCGTGCCCCTGTCGATTTCCGAATAGATCTTGATGTGGCCGCCGCTCTGCTTGATGTAGCCGTAAACCTGGCTGAGGCCGAGACCGGTGCCCTTGCCGGGTCCCTTGGTCGTGTAGAACGGGTCGAAGGCGCGCTCGATCACCTCCGGCGACATGCCGGTGCCGGTATCGGTGATGCTGATCATCACATACTGGCCGGCCTCCACCTCCGAATGCATGCGCGAATAGCGCTCGTCGAGTTCGGTATTGGCGGTCTCGATCGTCAGATTTCCGCCGCCCGGCATGGCATCGCGAGCGTTGACGGCCAGGTTCAGAATAGCGTTCTCGAGCTGGCTCAGATCGGCAAAGCTTGGCCAGAGGCCGCCGGCAAGCACGGTCTCGATCCGGATCTGCTCGCCGAGTGTGCGCCGCAGCAGCTCGGACATGCCGCCGACCAGCTTGTTGAGGTCGATCACTTCAGGTGCGAGCGGCTGCTGGCGCGAGAAGGCGAGAAGGCGCGCGGTCAGTACGGCCGCCCTCTGCGCGCCGTCTTTGGCGTTCTGGATGGAATTCAGCAGCCGGGGATCCTCGTTGCCGGTCAGACGCCGCTGGGCGAGATCGAGGTTACCGATGATGATCGCCAGCATGTTGTTGAAATCGTGAGCGACGCCACCGGTCAGCTGTCCGATCGTCTCCATCTTCTGCAGCTGGCGGACCTGCGCCTGAGCGGCAGCATTCTCTTCCATCTCGTGCCTGAGCTCGGCCGTGCGCTGGACCACCGTCTCTTCGAGGCGCGTGTTGAAGCTGTTGAGCTCGTTGCGAAGGCGGCTCTGCCGCTCATGGGCGATAATGATCATCTCCATCAGGCCGACGATGATCGCGGCATTGATGAGATAAGTGGAAAGACCGACCCATTGACCGGCGCTGACCGGCCAGAAGATATTGTGCGGCTCGACGAAAAATTGCTGGACGATGAAAGCGGCAAGCATGGCCGCGACAAGGCCCGGCCCGGCGCCGCCGATGAAACTTGCGAGCAATATCGCCGGAAGGAAGCTCAGGAAGGGAAAGCCGGAGAGATAGTCGCTGGCGGCAAGCCTCAAAAGAAACGTCAGGCCAACGAAGGCAACGGCAAGCGGATAGGTAAAACCCGGCCTGTGACGCAGCCAATCCGTGGCACTCAACAAATCCATCTGACACCCCTTCTTACAGCACCGCCATGTCTTTTCAGACGCGCAAAAGACGCTGTAACACTTTGGATTTCTGCATAATTTTATACCGAAATCGATTCGGATTTCAGGAATTATGCAGCAAGTGGCCGTTGCGCGGCCGGCATCCCAGCTTTTGCACATCGAATTTCAACCGGCAATATGCTGTTTCTCACACTGCCGGGCACGACGTCTTGACGAGCCGTGCAAGCGGTCCACATAAACCATCATGCCTACGCATCGTGCTTTCCGAAAATCAGAATCGATTTTTGGAAAGCATGATGCGTAGGTTTAAAGTGTCGGAGCGTCCTTTGTGCATCCGAAAGGACGCACGGCGCTCTAGCAAGGGGCAATGGGTGAACCGGATCATGAAAGACATATTCATCGTCGAAGACGACGCGCTGATTGCCATGCTGCTCGAGGACATGCTCGCCGATCTGGGTTACCGGGTCTGCGCCAGCGCGCCCGATCTGGAGCGGGCGCTGGCAACCGCCAGGGATACGGAGTTCGACGCTGCCATACTCGACGTCTCGCTGGCCGGGCAGAGTTCACTGCCGGTCGCAAAGCTGCTCGACGAACGCGGCAAACCCTATCTCTACGCGACGGGATACGGCACCGCGCCAGATGGCAGCAGCCCCAGCACATTGCCCGTGCTGCAAAAACCCTTCCAGCTCAGCGAACTCGAACAGGCGATGAAGCGGCTGACAGAAGCCTGAAGCGGTTCAGCGCACCTGGTCGAGCAGGCGCTTGCATTCCAGCAGATCGTAGAGCGCCTCCTGCAGCAGCGCCCTGTCTTCCTTGCCGACGCTCGACTTGCCGATCGAAACTTCCTGCTCGTCGTCTCCAGCGACGAAATTGAAGAATCGGCGGGTGATCGGCGGCTTGGCGCGGCCGACGATCTGATCTTCGTCGGCCATGCCGACGCGCGGTTCGCCGGCACCGGCATCCTGCACGCCCGAAGCAAGCGCCTCGACGCTGGCGAGATCGCCGTGGCCGACCGATATGACGAACTTGTTGCCGTTGGTCTTCAGAAGCTTCTGCACACCCTTGATCGTATAGCCGTGATCATAGAGCAGATGCCGGATGCCCTTGAGGAGATCCACGTCCTCCGGCCGGTAATAACGACGGCCGCCGCCGCGCTTCATCGGCTTTATCTGGGGAAAACGCGTTTCCCAGAAGCGCAGCACATGCTGCGGCAGATCAAGATCGTCTGCGACTTCGCTGATGGTGCGAAAGGCATCGGGGCTCTTGTCCAACGTCATACTGCTACGCGACCTCGCGGCTCGATCCAACGGCGACTCATCATATTTCAACGGTTTGGCGTCGACAATTCAAGTCATGTCTCGACGTTGCGCACAACGTTGGACAGTGCGAAAGCAAAAAAACGCTGCTTAGAAACGGGAAGCCGATGATCAGGGAGCCGGATTCTGCGGCTTCAGCTTGATCTTGCGAGCGACATGCGCCTTGAGAATGCGCGTCTTCAACACGTTCGACGCCTTGAAGGTCATGACCCGGCGCGGGGAAATCGGAACCTCCTCGCCGGTCTTCGGGTTGCGGCCGATCCGCTCGTTCTTGTCGCGCACCTGGAAAGTGGCAAAGGAGGAAAGCTTGACGGTTTCACCGCGCACGATGGCATTGCAGATCTCGTCGATGACGGTTTCGACGAGTTCGGCAGATTCGGTCCGGGAAAGCCCGACCTTTCGGAAAACGGATTCCGCCAGGTCTGCTCGCGTCACTGTTTTTCCGGTCATGGTTTCCCCGCCCACTACAAACTATTTTGTGAAATCGCACGAAGAGTATTTGTCTTGCGCCTTACGGTCAAGCTCTTGTTCGCCGCCAGTTTTTTAGGATTCCTGCCTACCAGCGCAGCAGAACGGCGCCCCAGGTAAAGCCGCCGCCCATCGCTTCGAGCATCACCAGGTCGCCCTTCTTGATGCGGCCGTCGCCGGCAGCGGTCGCCAGTGCGAGCGGGATCGAGGCGGCCGACGTGTTGCCGTGCAGGTCGACGGTTACGACGACTTTCGCCGCGTCGATGTTCAGCTTCTTCGCCGAACCATCGATGATGCGTCGATTGGCCTGGTGCGGCACCAGCCAGTCGAGGTCATCGGCGGTGGTGCCGGTCGAATCGAAAGCCGCCTGAATGACATCGGTGATCATCCCGACGGCATATTTGAAGACCTCACGGCCTTCCATGCGCAGCTTGCCGACAGTGCCGGTCGTCGACGGTCCGCCATCGACATACAGCTTTTCCTTATGCGAGCCGTCGGAACGCAGATGCGCGGTCAGCACGCCGCGGTCGGCAACGGTGCCCTCGCCTTCGGTCGCTTCAAGTATGATCGCGCCGGCGCCATCGCCGAAAAGCACGCAGGTGGTGCGGTCGTTCCAGTCGAGAATGCGCGAAAAAGTTTCGGCGCCGATGACGAGAACGCGCTTGGCAAGTCCGCCGCGGATGTAGGCATCTGCTGTGGTGACCGCATAGACGAAACCGGTGCAGACGGCCTGGACGTCGAAGGCGAAGCCGTGGCTCATGCCGAGACGGTTCTGGATGTTGACCGACGTTGCCGGAAAGGTGTTGTCCGGCGTCGAGGTGGCGCAGATGATGAGATCGATATCGGCGGGCGTCAGGCCGCCATTGGCAAGGGCTGCACGTGCGGCGGCCTCGCCGAGCGACGCCGTCGTTTCGTCATCACCGGCGATATAACGCTGGCGGATGCCGGTGCGCTGGACGATCCATTCGTCGGAAGTGTCGACGATCGCCTCCATGTCACCATTGGTCATCACGCGCTTCGGAAGTGCGGCTCCGAACCCGCGAACCACTGAACGGATCATATTTGACTGAACCCTATCGCTCATGCCGCTTCCGGGCCCATTGGGGGCAGCCGTTTGGCATGATATTTCTTAAGATCGTTTTCTATTTTCTGATTGAGGCCGTTCTTGGCCATGTCGTAGCCGACTTCGATTGCGGCTGCGATGCCTTCGGCATTCGCTCCGCCATGGCTCTTGATGACGATACCGTTCAGGCCGAGAAACACGCCGCCATTGACCTTGCTCGGATCGAGCTTCTCACGAAGCATGTCGAAGGCGCTTTTGGCAAAGAGGTAGCCGATGCGGGCGAGCAGCGTGCGCGACATGGCGGCACGCAGATACTCGCCGATCTGCTTGGCGGTGCCTTCGGCGGTCTTGAGTGCGATGTTGCCGGAGAATCCTTCGGTGACGACCACGTCGACCGTGCCCTTGCCAAGGTCGTTGCCCTCGACAAAGCCGGAATATTCGAGCGAATCGATATTGGCCTCGCGCAACAGCCGGCCGGCCTCCTTGACCTCCTCCTGGCCCTTCATCTCCTCGACACCGACGTTCAGAAGGCCGATCGTCGGGCGTTCGACTTCGAACAGCGCGCGCGCCATGGCGCCACCCATCAGGGCGAAATCCATCAGCTGCTGCGCATCGGCGCCGATCGTCGCACCGACGTCCAGGACGATGCTCTCACCCTTCAGCGTCGGCCAGATTGCAGCGATCGCCGGGCGCTCGATATTGGCCATGGTGCGCAGACAGAACTTCGCCATCGCCATCAGCGCCCCGGTATTGCCGGCCGAGACCGCGACATCGGCTTCCCCCGTCTTCACCGCCTCGATCGAACGCCACATGGTGGAGATATAGCGGCCGCGGCGCAGCGCCTGGCTCGGCTTCTCATCCATAGCAACGGCAAGTTCGCAGTCGTGAAAGAGCGATTTTTCTTTGAGTTTCGGAAACTTGGCGAGAACCGGATCGCACTGTTCCTTGAGACCGTAGAAAACGAAGGAAATATCCGGATGCCGATCCAGCGCCTTGGCGGCGCCGGGGATGACAACCTGGGGACCAAAGTCGCCACCCATGAGGTCGAGAGATATTCTGATCACGCGTCCCTGATCCTTCTTTTCGCCGAGGGGCGAAATTTCGGCCAAAATACCGGTTTTGGCGTCGCTTACAACTGAATTGTGTCAAATGCCAGAGACGCTTCAGTCCTTTTTCCAGTCCTTGAGGACCGCGAAAGCGGAGGGCTTTTTATCGTCCTCGCCGCAATCCTCGATATGACCTGAGAATTCGATACCCTCCTTGCGCGGATAGGGATCAATCGCCAGAGCGGCGAATTCTGCAACCACCTCGCCGGCATCGATCGTGTCGCCGACAAAGGTTTCGGGCAGATCGGGACCGTCGGGATCGAGCAGCATCTCGCCGGCGTCGCTGCCGGGCTGGCGCGCAAGCTTGGAGCCCTCCGGCACGAAGATCTGCTCGAAGCTCTCATCGATGGCGGATTCGACCGGTTCCAGCGTCACGACGCAGGACTGGACGATCTTCGCCTGCACGCGGCCCTTGATGCGCACGCCGTCGCGCTTCCAGCGGGCAATCTGCAGATCGGCGCTGAGATCGTCGACGGAAACGACGTTCCAGGTCTTGGCAAGCGCCGTGAGTTCGCTGGCGTCGGCCTCGACATGGACCTCGACGGGGTTGGCCGAAATATGGCCGACCTTGACATGATAGGAGAAGGGAACATCGTCCCGATCATTCTTCATCGTTTCCTCCTTCAGGCAACCGGTGGGCTGGCGACCGGCGGAAGCGTTGCCGAGCCGGTGGCGATCACCTCTTCGGCTAGAGCGGACAGATGCGCTTCCGCGGTGATCATCCATCCGGCGAGGCCGGACATATCGGCCGGCGCTTCGGTTTCGGGGTAGATATTGCGTTGAAGAGCAAGAGCCAGGGCTTCGGCATCGCCGGTGTCCATCGCCTTCGAATAGGCTTCGAGCCGGCCGTAAAACATGCCGGCAAGCTTCTTCATGCGCTTCGGCACGCTGTTGTCGCCGATGCCGAGCTCGCGGATCGAATAGTCGATATCCTGGAAGAAGGCGTCGACGATCTCCTGGGCGATCTCCTGACCGCTGGTGGCGGAAGCGCGCGTGCGGCGAAAAAACAGAATCATGGTGATCGACAGCATCTCGAAACGGCCCATGACCGTATCGGGCACATTGAGCTGCTCGTAGAGTTCCGGCATGCGCGCGGCCGCCGCCAAGGCCGCATATTGCCTGTCGACGATCGCCTGATTGTTGTTTTTCTTACGGAAGAGCCCGAAGATCATTGTTTTTTCCGGAAATGCCTCATTCTTCATGCCGGCTGGCGTCTGGCCTTGTTGCATGATTTCGAAAGCTGGTTTACCGAAGCAGGCGCGAATTGCAATGCTGATCGTGGCCAGTTTCGGGACAATGCCTTCAATGCGTCTACGAAGCGAATTCGGGACATTCGACTCGGAATGGCCACAATGGTTTTGCAGGAGGAAAGCGTGCAAGGCCCAAAATGGCTGCTATCGACACTCAAGGGAGTAGATGTCGTTGAAGAAACGGTATTTCAAGTCTGACATGAAATTCTTCAGCAGTGCGGCCATTGCCTTCATAATCGCCTCCACATCAGCTCTTTCCGGCTGCCAGACCAGCACCGTGCTCAACGGCGGTTATGTCGCCGACCAGCAGTCGCTGAACCTCGTTCCGGAGGGCTCAAGCCGCGAGCAGGTGCTGCTGTCGCTCGGCACCCCGTCGACGACGGCGACCTTCGACGGCGAAGTCTTCTATTATATCTCGCAGCGACGCACGCGTGCCGTCGCCTTCCAGAAGCTGAAGGTCGTCGACCAGAGCGTTCTGGCAATCTATTTCGACAAGGACAACGTCGTCAGCCGCCGCGCCAACTATACGCTGCAGGACGGCAAGGTGTTCGACACGATCGGACGCGTTACGCCGACCGGCGGCAAGGAACTCACCTTCCTGCAGCAGATGCTCTCCGGCGGCAGCGCCGCAAGTGCTGCCCGCAGCCTGTTCGGCGGCGGCGCCGGCGGTACGCCGCAGAACCCAAGCAGCCTGCGCTGATCGGACATACCTCATACGAAAAACCCGCCGGATCGCTCCGGCGGGTTTTTTAATGGTCTCTGATCCCGTCTAGCCAGCGAGAACAGCGAGCAGCAGAAGTGCGACGATATTGGTGATCTTGATCGCCGGGTTGACGGCGGGGCCGGCGGTATCCTTGTAGGGATCGCCGACCGTATCGCCGGTGACGGAGGCCTTGTGCGCATCCGAACCCTTCATGTGACGCACGCCGTCCTTGTCGACGAAACCGTCCTCGAAGCTCTTCTTGGCATTGTCCCAGGCGCCACCGCCCGATGTCATCGAGATGGCGACGAAGAGGCCGTTGATGATGACGCCGAGCAGCGATGCGCCGAGGGCGGCAAAGGCGGAAGCCTTGGAGCCGGAGATGAGCAGCACGCCGAAATAGACGACGATCGGCGCCAGCACCGGCAGCAGCGACGGCACGATCATCTCGCGGATGGCGGCCTTGGTCAGAAGGTCGACGGCCCTGCCGTAATCCGGCTTTTCCGTGCCCTGCATGATGCCGGGCTTTTCCTTGAACTGACGGCGGACTTCCTCGACGATCGCGCCGGCCGCACGGCCGACGGCGGTCATGGCAATGCCGCCGAAGAGGTAGGGAACGAGACCTCCGAAGATCAATCCCGCCACGACGTAGGGGTTGGAAAGATCGAAGGAAATTTCGCCTATGCCCGCGAAATAAGGGAACTTGTCGCCATTCGCCGCAAAATATTTGAGGTCGTATGAGTAGGCGGCGAAGAGAACCAGTGCGCCGAGACCGGCGGAACCGATGGCATAACCCTTGGTGACGGCTTTGGTCGTATTGCCGACAGCATCGAGCGCGTCGGTGGATTTGCGCACCTCCGGCGGCAGATGCGACATTTCGGCGATACCGCCGGCATTGTCCGTCACCGGTCCGAAGGCGTCGAGCGCGACGATCATCCCGGCAATGCCCAGCATCGCCGTGACCGCAATGCCGGTGCCGAACAGGCCTCCGAGCTGGTAGGTGGCGAGAATGCCGCCGACGATGACGATCGCCGGCAGTGCCGTCGATTCCAGCGAGACGGCCAGGCCCTGGATGACGTTGGTGCCGTGACCGGTGACCGAGGCCTGGGCGATCGAGACGACCGGGCGCTTGCCGGTGCCGGTATAATATTCGGTGATCACCACGATCAGTGCGGTGACGACGAGGCCGATGACGCCGCAGAAGAAGAGGTGCGCGCCCGAGATATCGGCGCCGCCGACGGAGCCGATCGAGCCCCAGCCGATGGTCAGCGAGGTGGCAGCGCCGAGACCGACGATCGACAGCAGGCCGGTGACGATGAGACCCTTGTAAAGAGCGCCCATGATCGAACCGTTCGCACCGAGCTTGACGAAGAAGGTGCCGATGATCGAGGTGATGATGCAGGCACCGCAGATCGCCAGCGGATAGACCATCGCAGACTGGAGGATCGGCGCGCCGGCAAAGAAGATGGCGGCGAGAACCATGGTGGCGACGACCGAGACCGCATAGGTCTCGAAGAGGTCGGCGGCCATGCCGGCGCAGTCGCCGACATTGTCGCCGACATTATCGGCAATCGTTGCCGGGTTGCGCGGATCGTCTTCGGGAATGCCGGCCTCCACCTTGCCGACGAGGTCGCCACCGACGTCGGCGCCCTTGGTGAAGATACCGCCACCGAGACGGGCGAAGATCGAGATCAGCGAAGCGCCGAAGCCGAGCGCCACCAGCGCATCGATGACTTCGCGCGAGCCGCTCTCATGGCCGAGCCCGATGGTCAAAATAGTGTAGTAGATGGAGACGCCGAGCAGCGCCAGACCGGCCACCAGCATGCCGGTGATCGCACCCGACTTGAAGGCGATGTCGAGGCCAGCGGAAAGGCTGATGGAGGCTGCCTGGGCGGTGCGCACATTGGCGCGGACGGAGACATGCATGCCGATGAAACCGGCAGCGCCTGATAGTACGGCGCCAATCAGGAAACCGATGGCGGCCGTGGCGGAAAGAAGCAGCCAGGCTGCGATGAAAACAACAACGCCGACAAGGGCAATGGTTCTGTACTGGCGCGTCAGATAGGCTTGAGCGCCTTCGCGGATGTAACCCGCGATCTCCTGCATGCGGCTATTGCCCTGATCGGCGGCAAGCACCGACCGGGTTGCCCAGGCGGCATAGACCACCGAGAGCAGACCGCATGCGATTACGCATAAAAGAATGGTCATTTCGCTCGTTCCTCCCATAGGCCGGAGATCACTCCTTCTCCGGCAGATACGCCGCCGAATCGCCTTCCTCTCCACAGAAATGCCACAGCTAAGCGGTGCGGAGATTGCGTGGTCGATCACGTTGCGTCAAGACCGCAACGGGCGAAAACCATTGCAGTGCGAAGAAAGACGCAGGGAGATTGTTTGGCGGCTAAGGAGTTATTTCTTCGCCTCGCCGCGGACCTGCTTGGCGATGCGGTCGAGCACGGCGTTGACAAGCTTCGGCTCGTCGTCGTCGAAGAAGGCCTGGGCGATCTCGACATATTCGGTGACGATGACCGCCACGGGAACGTCCTTGCGGTCGGTGATCTCGAAGACGCCGGCGCGCAGAATGGCGCGCACGGTGCTGTCGAGGCGCGACAAGGCCCAATCATCCTGCAGGGCCGCGGCAATCAGCGGATCGAGGCGGACCTGATCGCGCACGACGCCGGAGACGATGGAACGGAACCAGGCGGCATCGGCCTTCAGATAGGTCGCGCCGTCGAGTTCCTGGCCAAGACGGTGCGCCTCGTATTCGGCGACGATTTCCAGAACGCCGGTGCCGCCGACATCCATTTGATAAAGTGCCTGAACGGCAGCAAGACGGGCAGCGCCCCGCTGGTTTGCAGTCTTGACCGGCCGTTCCGTCTTGTCGTCGTTCATTCGTTATGCACCCAGTTTCTGCTTCAGCTCGATCATCGTCAGAGCTGCACGAGCGGCAAATCCGCCCTTATCCTTATCCGAGCGGCGCGCGCGCGCCCATGCCTGTTCATCGTTTTCGGCGGTCAGGATGCCGTTGCCGATGGCAAGGGACTCGCTGACCGCAAGATCCATCAAGGCGCGCGAGGATTCGTTCGACACGATATCGAAGTGATAGGTCTCGCCGCGAATGACCATGCCGAGGGCGACATAGCCGTCATAATGCGTGCCGCCATTGTCGTCTCCATCGAGCGACATGGCAATCGCCGCCGGAATTTCCAGTGCGCCGGGAACGGTGACCACCTCGAAGGTGGCGCCGGCTTCTTGCAATGCGAAGGTCGCGCCTTCGAGCAGGGCGTCGGCCATGTCGTCGTAGAAGCGGGCCTCAACGATCAAAATATGGGGAGCGGTCTCTCTCGGCATGGTTCACCTTCGGTTGGCGGGACATTTCCCACTCGGCAGCCCGCGGTCAAAACATGCCTTCGTCCGAATGGCAAGCAATTTCGCCCGATGCCCCAATGCCAAAGAAGAAATATCTGCAAGGGGATAGCCGCGTCCTGCCTGCACTGCTGGGCAAGCCTTTCAAATCAGCTTTCCCGGATGCCTTGAAAACGGCAATTCGAAGGCGGTTTTCATGAACAATTCTTAATGTATTTTCAGTGGCTTAACCCATTGAATCGCGAAGGGGGCGACGCCAATTCCATGTCGTGACGCAGACGATCCCCTGCAACGACAGTCGACCGTCAAAGCAGATGAAAGGATACCATCATGAACCGCGTTGTCACCATCACCCTCGCCGCAGCCCTGTCCTCGCTCGCATTTGCCGGCGTCAGCCGGGCCGAAAGCCTTGGAATGAACACGGCCCAGGGCATCGAACAGACACTCCGGACCTTCCACGGCAATGATTTCAATGTCGAGCAGGTCCATAACTGGCGCAATCTCGACGACGAAACGACCGGTCCGCGCTCGGCGCCGGAACGCTCCGGTCAGGCCGTTCGCGGCATCCAGGCCTCGATCGACGCCAACAGATCGCTGGCCCACCGGCTCAACAATGAAGGCGTCGACGTCCGCAACATCGTCAACGCCGAGCAGGCAGCCGACGGAAGCTTGACCTTCTACGTCCGCTGACGCTCCAGCGCATACCCCCGAGATCGGAATCGATCTTCGGGGGTATGCGTGGGTTGAAGTGATCGAGCGTCCCTAGCGTGTTCCATTCCATGCGCGGCCGCTCACAGCATGGGCGGCGGTCTCCTCTCCGCCCATGCCGGGGATTTCCGAGATAGGCATTGAATTTTCCGGCGCGATAATAGTTTCTCTTCCTGCAACAGGAGAACATCATGGCGATGGAACCGACGGCGGTGATCAATACCGCCGATCTCAAGCTCGACCATTGGAAACAGGGCGAGTTCTATGAAAGCGTCGACACCTCGTTCGGCACGCTTCTCGGCCTCGCCGGACTCGGCGTCAGCTACAACGAGGTACCGCCAGGCAAGTCGGGCTGTCCCTTCCACAATCATCATGTCGAAGACGAACTCTTCCATATAATCGCAGGCACCGGCGAATACCGCTTCGGCGACGCGCGCCATCCGATCAGGGCGGGCGACGTGCTCGGCGCGCCGGCCGGCGGGCCGGAAACGGCGCACCAAATCATCAACACCGGCACGACGACGCTTGTCTATCTCGGCATCTCGACGATGGCGAAGACCGAGATCGTCGAATATCCCGATTCCGGAAAGTTCCTTGCCAAGACCAACAGGGACGGCACAAAAGCCGGGCGCTTCCGCCACATCGGACGGCCGGAAGGTGATCTCGATTATTGGGACGGCGAGCCCGGCGCCTGAGGGCGCGATTTCCATAAGGACCTGATGTGACCGACATTCCGACCTTCGAAACGGCGCGGCTGACGCTGCGCCCTCACCGCCTCGACGATTTCGAGGCGCATGCGGCATTATGGGCAAACGAGGACGTCGTTCGCTTCATCACCGGCGTGCCATCGACGCGCGAGCAGAGCTGGAGCCGCATGCTGCGCCTCGCCGGCATGTGGCATCATATGGGCTTCGGCTTTCTGGCGATCATCGAAAAAGAGAGCGGCCGGTTCATCGGCGAAGCGGGCTTCCTCGAAGCCCGCCGCGAGATGGAACCGTCGATCGAAGGGACGATGGAAGTCGGCTGGGCGCTGATGCCCTTAGCACACGGCCGCGGTTATGCCACCGAGGCGCTGGCAATCCTGATCGGCTGGGCGGAGGCGCATTTCCCAGGAAAACCAATGAGCTGCATCATCAGCCCCGAGAATGAGGCTTCGTTGCGGGTGGCAGCCAAGCTCGGTTTTCGCGAGACGGCGCGGACGCAATACAATGGCGAGATTATTCAGTTTTCGCGGTAGCGGCCCCTCATCCGCCTGCCGGCACCTTCTCCCCGTAAACGGGGCGAAGGGAATATGCGGCGACCTCTCCGTCCTTCGCCGGCGTCTCGCATGGCACGTCCCCTCGCCCCGCTTTTACGGGGGTCCGAAGGACGGGGCGATACGAGTGGCTCGACCCCGGCAGGTTAGGGTGAGGGGCACATTTCAGGCTGAGGCGCTGGGGAATTCGGCCAGCCGGGCGGCGTAACGCGCCATGGTATCGACCTCGAAATTGACGAAATCGCCGGCCTTGCGGTCGCCCCAGGTGGTGACTTCGAGCGTATGGCGGATGAGCAGCACGTCGAAATCCGTGCCGTCGACCGCATTGACCGTCAGCGAGGTGCCGTCGAGTGCGATCGAACCCTTGGGGGCGACGAATTTTGCGAGGTGTTCGGGCGCACGCAGGCGGTAGCGCGTGGCGTCACCCTCCGATGTCACCGAGAGGATTTCCGCCTTGCCGTCGACATGGCCGGAAACGATATGGCCGCCGAGCTCATCGCCGATCTTCAGCGACCGTTCGAGATTGATGCGGCTGCCTTCCCGCCAGGTGCCGATCGTCGTCAGCCGGAGCGCCTCCTCCCAGGCCTCGACCTCGTACCAGCGGCCGTTGCTGCCTTCGGCCGGCAGGGCGGTGACGGTCAGGCAGATGCCGGCATGCGAGATCGAGGCGCCCATGTCGATGGTCGCGGGATCATAGGCGGTCGCGACCCGCAGGCGGATGCCTTCCTTCAACGGGGAAACGGATTCGACCGTGCCGACATCGGTGACTATTCCGGTGAACATCAAAACCCTCTTTCATATTCGTCCAGGCGATCTTCGCCGAACATCCGCGTGCCCCTATGGGCAAAACCCGATGGTATGTCGGTTGCATCAAGCGGCGATTCAATACCGCGCTGGCCGATAACGACAGGCGCCTGATAAAGCTGGATACGGTCGACGAGGCCAGCCTCGAGGAAAAGCCGCGCCGTCTTTGCGCCGCCCTCGACCAGAAGCGAGGAAATACCGCGTGTTGCGAGTGCCGGCAGCAGGATTTCCGGATGGTAAGGATTGCAATAGACGATCTCGACGCCGGCGGCTTCGAGTGCGGCGCGGCGCGAGTCCATGTCGGTAGCGTCTGTGGGTGGGGTACCGCCTTCTGCCCTGCCGGAGTACCGGGGCCGAGCCACAGGTCTCGACCCGTCCTTCGGACCCCCCACAGGTGGGGAGGTGTCCGGCAGGATAGAGGGGGGTAGCCCCTCCGCATCCGCCGACAAAGGCCACACTTCCTCACTCGCCACCACGATGACAGGCACGTCCCGCGCCGTCAGGGCGAGCTTGCTGGTCAGCGGCAATGCCAGGGTGGGATCGAGAACGATGCGGATCGGGGACTGGGCTTCGAGACCTGGTGTTCGCACCGTCAGCAGCGGATCGTCCGCAATCGCCGTGCCGATGCCGACGAGGATCGCATCGGTTTCGGCGCGCAGCGCATGCACCTGCGCGCGGGCAAGCGGGCCGGTGATTGCCACCTGTCCCTCCCCCTGACGGCCGACCATGCCGTCGGCGGAAACGGCAAGCTTGAGAGTCACATAGGGCCGGTTCTTCGTCTGGCGGGTGAGATAGGCGGCAATCGAACGCCGGCCCTCTTCCTCCAGAGCACCGGCATCCACCTGTATGCCGGCTTCACGCAGCATGGCGATGCCGCGGCCCGAGACACGCGGATCTGGATCGGTGACGCTGATGACGACGCGGCCAACGCCAGAGGCGATCAGCGCCTCGGAACAGGGCGGCGTCTTGCCGTGATGCGAGCAAGGTTCGAGCGTCACATAGGCGGTGGCGCCGCGGGCGAGCGCGCCGGCTTCAGCCAGCGCCTGCGTCTCGGCATGCGGGCGGCCCCCGAGCGCCGTCACCGCCCGGCCGACGATGACGCCATCCCTGACGATCACGCATCCGACGGAGGGGTTGGTAGCGGTGCGGCCGAGATGCCAGCGCGACAGGCGGATCGCCGCCGCCATGAAACGTTCGTCATGCGGCGTGATGCTCATGGCTCACCTGTCCAGCGGGTCGCGGGCAATCTTGGCGTTGATTTCCGAAATGACCTTCTCGAAATCCTCGGCAAGCGAGAAATCCCGATAGACCGAGGCGTAGCGCACGAAGCCGACATCATCGAGGCTCTTCATCGCCTCCAGCACCTGCAGGCCGATCTGCTCGGAAGAGATCTCGGTTTCGCCGGAGCTTTCAAGCCGGCGGACGATGCCGGAGACGGCGCGCTCGATGCGATCCCGCTCGACCGGGCGCTTGCGTAGCGCCACCTCGAAAGAGCGCACCAGCTTGTCGCGGTCGAATGGCACCTTGCGGCCGGTCTTCTTGATGACCATCAGCTCGCGCAGCTGCACGCGCTCGAAGGTGGTGAAGCGACCGCCGCAATCCGGACAGATGCGCCGCCGGCGGATGGAGGTGTTGTCCTCCGCCGGGCGCGAATCCTTGACCTGAGTATCTTCCGAACCGCAATAGGGGCAGCGCATCCCTACTCCTTATCCCATGTAGCCATACATGGGGAAGCGGTCGGTGAGATTGACCACCTTGCCGCGCACGGCGGCTTCTACGGCGGCATTGCCTTCATCGGAATTGGCGACCTTCAGGCCGTCGAGAACCTCGACAATGAGATTGCCGATTTCGCGGAATTCCGCTTCCTTGAAGCCACGGGTGGTGCCGGCCGGTGCGCCCAGGCGCACACCCGAGGTGACGAAGGGCTTTTCCGGATCGAAGGGAATGCCATTCTTGTTGCAGGTGACGTAGGCACGGCCGAGCGCTGCCTCGGCGCGCTTGCCGGTGGCGTTCTTCTTGCGCAGGTCGACCAGCATCAGGTGGTTGTCGGTGCCGCCGGAGACGACGTCGAGGCCGCCTGATATCAGCGTTTCAGCGAGCGCCTTGGCATTCTTGACGACCTGAGCGGCATAATCCTTGAATTCCGGCTGCAGTGCCTCGCCGAAGGCAACGGCCTTGGCGGCTATGATGTGCATCAGCGGACCACCCTGCAGGCCGGGGAAAACGGCCGAATTGAATTTCTTCGCCAGATCCTCGTCATTGGTGAGGATGACGCCGCCGCGCGGGCCGCGCAGCGACTTGTGGGTCGTCGTCGTCGCGACATGGCAATGCGGGAACGGCGACGGATGAACGCCACCGGCGACGAGGCCGGCAATATGGGCCATGTCGACCATCAGATAGGCGCCGACGCTGTCGGCGATCTCGCGGAAGCGCTTCCAGTCCCAGATGCGGGAATAGGCAGTGCCGCCGGCGATGATGAGCTTCGGCTTGGTTTCTTCGGCCTTGCGGGCGACCTCATCCATGTCGAGCAGGTTATCGCCTTCGCGCACGCCGTAGGAAACGACGTTGAACCACTTGCCGGACATGTTGACCGGCGAACCATGCGTGAGATGGCCGCCCGAATTCAGGTCGAGACCCATGAAAGTGTCGCCGGGCTGCAGGAGCGCCAGGAACACGGCCTGGTTCATCTGCGAACCGGAATTCGGCTGGACGTTGGCGAAATTGACGCCGAACAGCTTCTTGGCGCGCTCGATCGCCAGTTCCTCGGCGATATCGACGAACTGGCAGCCGCCGTAATAACGCTTGCCGGGATAACCCTCGGCATATTTGTTGGTCATGATGGAGCCCTGGGCTTCCAACACGGCGCGGGAGACGATGTTCTCAGAAGCGATCAGTTCGATCTCGTGCCGTTGGCGACCGAGCTCCTTTCCGATCGCGCTGAAAATGTCCGGATCGACGTCCGCAAGCGAGCGATTGAAGAAGGATTCGGTGGAAGCATTGGTCATGGGCGGGCTCCTCAACTGGAATGCGCTGAGGTATTAGCCTTCCGCTGTGGCAAGGGCAATACGAAGAACGACATTTGCTGAGCAAAGCGCGCGCTCACGCTCTTTTCCGGCCGCGCCGCGCCGATGCCTGGCGGCCATTTTATGGAGAGCCCCTCCCGGCATAAAAAAACCGCGCCCGAAAGCGCGGTTCTCAAATTGCGATGCAGAGCTTGCCGCTTACTGAACCGGCTGTTCCATGCCAGCCGTGGTGTCGAGCGCCAGCTCGGCATTGCCGTCCATCTGATAGATGTCGTCACGGAACTGGACGATGCCGTCGGGCATGCCCCAGGCAGAGATATAGACGAAGTAAACCGGAACTTCCGCCGCGAGTTTGATCGGCGTGTTGACGCCGGTGGCGATCACCTGCTCCATCTGCTGGCGGCTCCAGCCGGGGGTCTCGCGCAGCAGCCAGTTGGTCAGGTCGCGCACGTTCTGCACGCGGACGCAGCCCGAGGATTCGAAGCGCATCAGCTTGTTGAACAGGCCCTGCTGCGGCGTGTCGTGCATGTACTCGCCGTTCTTGTTGTAGAAGTTGATCTTCGTCGACGCCATGGCGTTGATCTTGCCGGGGTCCTGTCGGAACATCAGGTTCGGCGCCTCGCCGTTCCAGTCGACGGTTTCGGGGGCGACTTCGTTGCCCTTGCCGTCGATCAGGCGGATGGCGTTCTTTTCGAGATAGGTCGGATCCTTGCGCATCAGCGGCATGATGTCCTTCTCGACGATCGAGCGCGGCGCCGTCCAGTAAGGATTGAGGATGACCTCGTAGATCTTCGAATTGACCAGATGCGTCGGGCGGCTCAAGCGGCCGACGACCGCGGTGTGACGCGTCGCGACACTGCCGTCTTCGACGGCCTCGACATAGGCGGCCGGGATATTGACCATCAGGTGACGGCGGCCCAAGTCCTCGGGGAAGGTCTGCAGACGGACGACATTGGTGTTCAGCTGCTGCAGGCGAACATCGGCGGGGATGTTCATCGCCTTCAGGGTGAATTCGCCGAGAACGCCATCGGCCGGCAGACCGTGACGCGCCTGGAAGCGCTTGACGGCGCCGTCGACATAGGAATCGAAGGCGTTGGACAGGCCGGCCTCGCGCGGCAGATCGCCGGTGATCGCGAGACGCTGGCGCAGCGCCTGGACGGCGGGAGAGCTGACGCCGAGTTGCAGGCGCTGATCACCGGGATTGACCTCGGGCCAGCCTCCGGCTGCGGCGATCTGCTGATACTGCATGATTGCCTGCTGGGCGCTCGCGACAGATTGGGGCCCAAGGATCGGCGTGTTGGAAACCATGGCGGTCGCCGTGCGCGACGCCGCCTTGGCGTCGAACTGGTCGTCCCAGTTGCCGCGGCGCGGCGCGTTGATCAGCGTATCGAGCGCCGATTGCGCAAATGCCGGCGCCGCGATCGCGCTGGCGCCAACCGTTGCCGCGGACGCAAGGAAAGCGCGGCGAGAGAGAGCTTCAATTCCGTTTTTCTTCGACATAGTCCCAACCACTCAATGCCGCCATAAGAACAAGCCGCGGCTCTTTGCGAAATCACTGCGCTTTAACGCAGATCCCTGTCCATTCGTTGTCCCGGCGTATCAAAAAACTCCGCCTCCCCCATCACAAGATTGCGATGAGAAAGCCTGAACTCTGATCGGTCCATTGAAAGCGCCGGTTGTTAAGCCTTCCGCTGCCACACCAATATGGCCAATTCGTGTTGCCAGGTCGGCAGAAGGACTGTCGGCTGCCGGGAACACGACGCAACGAACCATATGACGGGGTAAACCGTGCCGGTTAATAACGGCTAAAAAACGGCTTGAATACCGGGCTTTGCGCTTGTCAGCCATGCGTTGCAAAGATGCCACGCGGATCAAACGGCAAATCGGACGTGCAGGGAACACGTCCGATTTTCTGCAACCCTGAAAGGAGGTCCGGGTTTTAGAGGCGGTACAGGATCTGATCGTTCCAGAAGCGATCGAGACGCTGGAGCAGCTTGTTCATCTGCGTGAACTCATCGGTGCCAATGCCGCCGACCTTATCGATCGAGGCGATGTGGCGTTCGTAGAGCTTGGCCACCGTTTCGGCGATGTCCTGGCCGGTTTCGGTCAGGCTGATGCGGACCGAGCGGCGGTCGATGCGCGAGCGCTGGTGGTTGATGAAGCCGAGATCGACCAGCTTCTTGACGTTGTAGGAAACGTTGGAGCCGAGATAGTAGCCACGCGAGCGCAGCTCGCCGGCGGTCAGTTCGGAATTGCCGATGTTGAAAAGGAGCAGCGCCTGGATGGCGTTGACGTCGCTGCGACCCTGACGGTCGAATTCGTCCTTGATGACATCGAGAAGACGACGGTGCAGACGTTCAACGAGATGAAGGGATTCCATGTAAAGATCACGGATGTCATGATCCTGCTGGTCACGGAAGGTCGATACCGCCTGCGGCTTGATTTTCGTATTCATATTGACTGCCTCACTGTTTGTTTGGCGGTGTGTTTTCTTCCCGCCTTGAGTGAGACCCTATCGAATACATATAAAATTCGACTTAAACCGCAGGATTAACGGAGCCTTACCGGTAACTCCACGTTGTCTCAGGGTAAATCAACGCTTACCTGGCGGCGATGCCGGCGCTTTTCCAGCCACAGCAGCAGGCGGAAAATCCAGTAAACGACGGCGACCAAGACATGCAGCAGGATGATCAGCTGGTTGGGGCCGAAAATATCCGGCAGCAGGCCATACATCAGGATCTGCCCGCCGGCAGCGAGCACCCAGATCACCGGTCCCCAGGAAACGGTGAGCCAGAGACCGAGGGAGGCAACGGGGAAAAGCACGGCGAGACTGGTGCTCGCCACCTTCCACGGCAGGCTCAAAAGATCGAAGCGGCCGGCGCCGACCAGCGAATAGCCGACGAGCATCGCCCAATATTGCAGGCCGAACCAGAAGCAGGAGACGGCAACCAGCCTCAGGAAGAGAATGAAGAGGATATCCGCCAGCGTGCGTTTCGGTATCGTCGGGGAATCGGTTTCCATAGCGCAGACATCGGTTTGGGGTTGCATCTTCACAAAGGCGCCCGCACATCTGACAAGACGGGCTGAGGACGCTCTATCACATTGCGTTGGCGCATAACCCTGAAAATCGACTCCAAATTTCGCGGTTATGCGCCGGAGGTTTTCCGCCGCGGCCAATCGTCCGGTTTGGATTTTCCGGGCGCCATGATAATGAGCGCTCGGATAAATGGAATGGGCTTGGGACAGATATCATGCAGGACAGAACTCATCTCGTCGACGAGATCACCGGCCATCGCCGCATGCGGCGCAACCGCAAGGCGGATTGGACACGCCGGCTGGTGCAGGAGAACCGGCTGACGGTCGACGACCTGATCTGGCCGATCTTCATCGTCCCGGGTTCCGGCATCGTCGATCCGATCCCGGCCATGCCCGGCGTCAACCGGATGAGCATCGATAAAGCCGTGGAAGCCGCGCGTGAAGCGGCCGGTCTCGGCATTCCGGCACTTGCCACCTTTCCGAATATCGAGATGGAATTGCGCGACGAGACCGGCTCGAACAGCCTCGAAGCCAACAATCTGATCAACCAGGCGACGGCAGCGATCAAGAAGGCGGTGCCCAATATCGGCGTCATCACCGACGTCGCGCTCGATCCCTTCACCAGCCACGGCCATGACGGTATTCTGAGAGACGGCGAAATCGTCAATGACGAAACGGTCGACCAGGTGGCGCGCGCCGCCGTGATGCAGGCGGATGCCGGCGCCGACATCATCGCACCATCGGAGATGATGGATGGGCGTATCGGCGCGATCCGCATGGCGCTCGATGCGGCCGGCCACCAGAACGTCGGCATCATGAGCTATGCGACGAAATTCGCCTCCGCCTTCTACGGTCCCTATCGCGAGGCGATCTCGACGGGCGGGCTGCTGAAAGGCGACAAGAAGACCTATTATCTCGACCCCGCCAACGGCACCGAGGCAGTCCGCGACGCGGCCCTCGACGTCGAGGAAGGCGCCGACATGCTGATGGTCAAGCCCGGCCTGCCCTATCTCGATATCTGTTGGCGGATAAAGGAGGCCTTCGGCTTGCCGACCTTCGCCTACCAGGTTTCCGGCGAATATACGCAGATCAAGGCTGCGGCGATGAACGGCTGGATCGACGGCGAGCGGGCGATGCTCGAAACGCTGCTGTCGTTCAAGCGGGCAGGATGCGACGGCATCCTCACCTATTTCGCGGTCGAGGTGGCGAAGATTCTCGCGAAGCGGTGATTTCAAGCAGATTGGCGATTTGGGGGCAGATTATTGCATTTTGCCCGGCCGATACCATATCAGCGGCATCGTTTTTCCGCAGGAGATTGAGATGAGCTACAACCCCAATCCGCTTTATGCCGCACCGGAGGACTGGCGCGCCTATAGCGGCGTGTTGAGCCGCCGTGTCCTCGCCTTCATCCTCGATTACGTCATCGTGGCGCTGCTCTGCATTCCCGCGGCGATCGTACTGTTCTTCCTGTCGATCGTCACGCTGGGGCTCGGCTTCTTTCTCTACCCTGCCCTCTTCGTCATCGTCGCCGGCATTTATTTCGGCCTGACGGTGGGCGGACCGAGCCAGGCCTCGCTCGGCATGCGCGCCATGGGAATCGCAATCGTGCGCGTCGATGGGCGGCCGATGGATTTCATGACGGCGATCGTGCATCTGGCGCTGTTCTGGATCCTCAACTCGGTGCTGACGCCGCTCATCCTGCTGGCCGGCCTGTTCATCGAGCGCAGCCGTCTCGTCCACGACCTGCTGGTCGGCACGGCAACGGTGCGCACAGCCTGAGACCCTGGCTCAAAGCCTCATTGCAACTTTGGGCTTTTTTGGAGGGCGGAGACGAAATAAAGTCTCCGCCTTGCCTTTGCCGGGAACTTCGGACGCTCCATATCTAAAATTAGAAGACTGAAATGAAGGGCGAAACCCGCCCCGCTGTTGACGTTTTCTATTCTTAGGTCATGCTGTCTGAAAACGGCACTGTCTCGACAAGGAAATTTCCGCGACAAATGAATACGCAGACCACGCCATCCCCGCAGTTTTATCTGACGGCTCCGGCTGCGTGTCCATATTTGCCGCATGAGATGGAGCGCAAGGTGTTCACCCATCTGGTCGGCCCGCGTGCCGCCGAGATGAATGACATCCTGACGCAGGGCGGTTTCCGCCGCTCGCAGAACATCGCCTACCGCCCGGCCTGCGAATCCTGTCGCGCCTGCGTGTCCGTGCGTATTCTCGCCCAGGAATTCGAGCCGACGAAATCGATGAAGCGGGTGCTTGCCGCCAATTCCGACGTCATCGCCACTGAATTCCCCGCCCAGCCTTCCAGCGAGCAATATTCGCTCTTCCGGCGTTATCTCGATTTTCGCCACCAGCAGGGCGGCATGTCCGACATGACCGTGCTCGACTATGCGATCATGGTGGAAGACACGCATGTGAATACGAGAATCATCGAATACCGCCGGCGCGACGAAGGCTCCGGACTGGAGCAGCGGCCGAAGGGCGAGCTGCTTGCCGCAGCGCTGACCGATACGATGAGCGACGGGCTGTCGATGGTCTATTCCTATTTCAATCCGGCGCTCGATCGGCGTTCGCTCGGCACCTTCATGATTCTCGACCATATCAGGCGCACGAAAGCGCTGGGACTGCCGCATGTCTATCTCGGCTACTGGGTTCAAGGGTCGCGGAAAATGGACTACAAGACGCGCTTCCAGCCGCAGGAGCATCTGACGCCGCGCGGCTGGGAACGTTTCGATCCCGCCTCCATGCCCGAAAGCACCCACGATTAGAGCCTTTCCTGGTCAGCTTGAAGCATTCTGTTGGCTCAAACGGAGTCGGATGGTCGACCGGCCGGCGCGCGTCGTAGCCAAGCTCTACGGCCAAGCCGGCCGGTCGATCAGCCGGCCCGTTTCAGCCAACCCGAAGGGCCGGGCATCTTTCCGCCAGGATCAGAGGCGATCGGCTCGGACGTACCAAGAGGTATGCCCTTCGCCAATCGCCTCTGCCCTGACGAAAACCTGCTCCGGCAGAATGCTTCAAGCTGACCAGGAAAGGCTCTAAATGTTCCCCACCGCTCTTTCCGATCATCGGAAGGGTCTGCTGCTGACGGCGATCGGCGGGCTGGCGCTTTCGATGGATATCCCGCTCGTCCGTCTTGGCAATGGCGACATCTGGTCGATCCTGGGAATACGAAGCGCAGCAACGATGCTTGCGACGCTCGTCATCCTTGGAGCAATGCGCCTTGCGTCGGGCAAATGGCCGGTCCTCATTCCTGGGCGAGCAGGCCTATTCGCCGGCCTGCTTTACGGCCTCTCCTCCCTCACCTTCGTGCTTTCAGTCTTCAATACGGCCACAGCCAATGTCGTCTTCATCGTCGCCTTCAACCCGATGTTCGCTGCCCTGCTTTCCTGGATTTTCCTGAAGGAGAAGCCGCAGGCCGCGACGCTGATCGCCATGCTGTTCATGATCTTCGGCGTCGGGCTGATCGTGCGCGAAGGGCTTGCGAGCGGCCATATTTTTGGCGACGCCATGGCGCTTCTCAGCGCGCTTATTCTTGCCGCAGCCATCACCATCGGACGTGGCTCGCGCCGGGAAATGGGCTTCGTGCCGCTGCTTGCCGCCATCCTGCCGGCCGCCCTCGGCCTCGCGCAAGCTCTGCCCTTGGGATTTTCCATCGCCCATCCCGGCTGGATCCTCTTGAATGGCGCCATCATGATGCCGGTCGCCTTCTGGTGCCTTGCAACGGGGCCGCGTTATCTTTCCGCGCCTGAAGTCGGCATGTTCTATCTGCTGGAGACCGTGCTCGCGCCGATCTGGGTTTGGCTGATCTTCGCCGAAACGCCGGCGACGATGACGCTGGTCGGCGGCGGCATCCTGGTGACGGCGATCGCCGGGCATTGCTTCTGGATGGTGCGGGAGAAGAGCATCAGGCAACCAGCGGAATAGGACGTTGCCGCCGGATCGGACCGATGTTGTAACTCCGTTATTACAGGGGATAAAATGATGAAGGGCACAATCCGCAAGGTCGGCAATTCCGAGGGCGTTATTATCCCTAAAGAGGTACTGCAGCGGCTGGGCTTGAGCCGCGGCGACAGCCTCGAATTGCGAGAGGTCGAGGGTAATATTCGGCTCGTGCCGGAATCGGCGGACCTTGCCGAGCAAGTGCGGGCAGCCCGCATCGGCATGGAAAAATATCGAGTGGCGCTCCGCGAATCCGCCAGGCGATTGAAAATATGCATGACGAGCAGATCGCCGAGCACGGCGGTCTGTCTGGCCTGCGGGATGCCAACGCATTGGAAACCAGTTTGGCACGGCCGCTCGACAAGGTCGGCACATGGCGAAACCGATATCTTCGTATTCGCCGCAGCCTATCTCTACGCCATTGTTAGAAACCACCCATTCAAGGATGGAAACAAGCGTACCGGCTATCTCGCGGCGTTTACGTTTCTATATCAACCGCTACGTCATCAATGCCGATAACGCGCAGGTCATTGCATTTGTACTCGACGTCGCCGCCGGCGAGATCGACGAGGAAGGCGCGACCCGCTTCCTTGGGATTTCAGCATAGCGCTCAACCCGTCGCCTTGAACTGCTGCTGCTCCAGTTCCCTGCCAAGCCCCTCGATCACATGCGCCCAGCCTTGCCGGGTCTTTTCCTCGTGTTCGGCCCATTCGGCGCACATTTCGTGGGTCAACGTCAGGCGGCTGCCGCCGCCGAGAGGCTCGATCTCGATTTCGACGCGGTCGCAATTGTGATCATGCTCCTCGACGGAGAAGCTGAAGACCATGCGTCGTGGGCGCTTCAGCTCCAGGAAGACTCCCTGGTGGAAGGCGTCGCCGGTCGGGCGGCGGTCGACGACGAAGAAACGGCCGCCGACATGCGGATCGATATCGGCGCGGATGACGTGACCGTCATCGGTCGCGAACAGGAAGCGGCGGGCGATTTCGGGGTTAAGCCAGGCGTCGTAGACGACGGCGGGCGGGGCCCTGTAGGTGTGGCTGACATGCACTTTAATTGTGCTGGCGGGCATCAATTTTCCTCCGGTAATGCGCGCACACTCCTCCCGTGCGCGGCCTGCGACCATTCCGTCCGCCTCCGGAGCCGGCCTCTCATATTTTTGGTAACAGCAATGAGATAGAGGAGTTGCCGCGCCCGCCAAGAGACGAGCGCGGAATTTATGCCTCAGCCGGCGAATTTACCGCTGCGCGGAAAGCCCTTCGGCACGGTGCGACCGGCAGTGGCGCGGTCGGCCAGCCATTCGGCAAGCTCGTCCTTGTTCTTCGTGAAGGTACGGCCGGCACTGTCTTCCCAGATAAGGCCGTCTGATATCGCAAAGCAGCGGACGTCGGAAATGCCGCCATCCTTGTAACGCTGCAGACGGACGCCCTTGCCGCGCGACATCTCCGGCACCTGCGCCAGCGGGAAGACCAGCAGCTTGCGGTTTTCGCCGACGACGGCGACATGGTCGCCGCTGACGGGCACGAGCAGTTGCGTTTCCTCGGGCAGCGCGACGTTCATGATCTGCTTGCCCTTGCGCGTATTGGCGACCAGCTCTGCCTCCGGAACGACGAAGCCGTTGCCGGCTGTGGAGACAATCAGCTGCTTGCGCGCGGGATCGTGGACGAAAGCGGTCAACACCGCCTGATCGTTATCCATGTCGACCATGATGCGCAGCGGCTCGCCGTGACCGCGACCGCCGGGCAACTTGTCGCCGCCGAGCGTGAAGGCCTTGCCGCCGGTCGTGACGATCAGGATCTTGTCCGTCGTCTGCGCCGGGAAGGCTATCTTCAAGCCGTCGCCTTCCTTGAAGGTCAGCGTCGCCGTATCGGCGATATGGCCCTTCAGCGCGCGGATCCAACCCTTTTCGGAAATGACGACGGTGATCGGTTCCTTCTCGATCATCGCCTGCTGGATTGCTTCCTCGTCGGCCTCAGGCGCATCGGCAAACTGCGTGCGGCGGCGGCCGACCTCGGTCGCCTTGGCGAATTTCTTCTTCACTTCGCCGATTTCCCAGGCGACCGTCTGCCACTGCTTTTCGTCGGAGGCAAGAAGTGTCTCGATCTCACCCTTTTCCTTGGTGAGTTCGTCGAATTCCTTGCGGATCTCGAACTCTTCGAGCTTGCGCAAGGCGCGCAGCCGCATGTTGAGGATCGCCTCGACCTGATTGTCGGTCAGATCCCAGCGCGCCATCATCACCGGCTTTGGCTCATCCTCCTCGCGGATGATGCGGATGACCTCGTCGATGTTGAGATAGGCGACCAGAAGACCACCGAGAATTTCGAGGCGCCTGTCGATCGCCGCCAGACGGAAGCGCGAGCGGCGCTGCAGAACTTCGCGGCGGTGGTCCAGCCACTCCTTCACCACCTCGTTCAGCGCCATGACCCGCGGGATGCGGCCCATGGAGAGCACGTTCATGTTGAGCGGGAATCGGCTCTCGAGCTCCGTCAGCTTGAACATCGATTCCATCAGGATCGTCGGATCGACGCTGCGGGTCTTCGGCACCAGCACGACACGGATGTCCTCGGCCGATTCGTCGCGGATATCCTCCAGCAACGGCAGCTTGCGGGCGATCAGCAACTCGGCGATCTTCTCGATCAGCCGCGATTTCTGCACCTGGAAGGGAATTTCGGTGATGACGATCTGGTAGCCGCCGCGGCCGAGATCTTCCGTCTGCCATTTCGCCCGCACGCGGAAACCGCCGCGGCCGGTACGATAGCTCTCGATGATGCTGTCGCGGCTGTCGATGATGATGCCGCCGGTCGGGAAGTCCGGGCCGGGAATGAATTCGACGAGCTTTTCGACGGTGGCATCCGGATGCTTGATCAGATGCAGGGCGGCATCGCAAAGCTCGTGGGCATTGTGCGACGGGATCGAGGTCGCCATGCCGACAGCGATGCCGGAGGAGCCGTTGGCGAGCAGATTCGGGAAGGCGCCGGGAAGGACGACCGGCTCGGTATTCGATTCGTCGTAAGTATCACGGAAATCGACGGCATCCTGATCGATGCCCTCGAGCAGCAGTTCGGAGACCGCCGTCATCTTCGATTCGGTGTAACGCATGGCGGCGGGGCTGTCGCCGTCGATATTGCCGAAATTGCCCTGGCCGTTGACCAGCGTGTAGCGCTGCGAGAAATCCTGGGCGAGACGGGCAAGCGCATCGTAGATCGACTGGTCGCCGTGCGGATGGTAGTTACCCATCACTTCGCCGACGATCTTGGCGCATTTCCTGAAGGCTGTATTCGGCCTCAGCCCCATCTCGTTCATCGCATAGACGATGCGGCGATGGACGGGCTTCAGCCCGTCGCGCACGTCAGGCAAAGCGCGGTGCATGATGGTCGACAGCGCATAGGCAAGGTAACGCTGCTCGAGCGCCGCCTTGAGGTCGACCGGCTGGATGTTGTCGTCGTCTCCGCCGGAAGGCGGCAAAATCTCTTGTCCCATAGGTTCTGACTAGCCCAGAAGCGGCCGGCGGGCAAGGAATCCGGGCCATTGCAGCTGTGGATGAAGTCTTGGGAATGACATCTCCAACGCATCGTGCTCTCCGAAAATCGGAATGGATTTTCGCAGAGCACGATGCGAGGATTGAAAGTGTTACAGTGTCCTTTGCGCGTCTGAAAGACGCGCGGCACTGTAAGGATGAGACAAACGTTCCGCCGTAATTTGGACTTCGTTTGCCGTTCCTTTCAACGGAAATTTAGAAGTCCGCAAATATAAAGCGGGCCCAATCCGTAGTAGCGTAACTGCAGATTTCCAACCGCCACACGCCACCAGAGGAATCACCCCATGAATATTTCCCGGACAACGCGGCTGATGCTGTCGGGCGCCGCCTTTTTCTCGCTCGCCGGTTCGGCTTTCGCTCTCGACGGCACCGATTTGCTGAAGAAGCTCAATGCCGCCTATGCCGCTCAGGGCGGGACGATTGCGGCTGAGAACATCGACATCGACGGCACGACCGTGACCTTGAAGAATGTCACCGTCAAGCCGACCGGCGGCGAGAGCCTGCCCATCGGCGAAGTCACCCTTTCCGGCGTCGAAGAAGACGAGGATGGCGGCTATTACATCGAAGAGGCCGCCTTCCCCGATATCAACAAAACGGAAGACGGCGTCACGGTGACGGCGCAGGAGCTGACGCTCGGCGGCATTTCGATCCCGGCAACGGCGGGCGGCGACACGCTCGATACCATGATGCTCTACGAAAGTGCCCATACCGGCCCGCTGAAGGTGGTCAAGGACGGCGCGGAAGTGTTCTCGGTGCTCGAAAGCAATATGAACCTGACGCTGCGCGAGGACGAATCCGGCTTCGATTTCGACGGCGCCTTCAAAAGCATGAAGGCCGATCTGACCAAGACCCAGGATGCGCAGAGCAAGGACGCGATCGAGAAGCTCGCCCTGCAGCACGTCCAGGGCGACATCACCATGAAGGGCGCCTGGGAACTCGCGCCCGGCACGATCGACATTTCGGAATTCGCCCTCGATTTCACCAACGTCGGCAAGCTCAATCTCGGTTTCAAGATCTCCGGCTACACGATGGCCTTCATGAAATCGATGCAGGATGCGATGAAGGAATCCGAAGCCAATCCGAACAAGGAACAGTCGCAGCAGGCGCTCGGCCTTGCCATGCTTGGCCTGATGCAGCAGTTGTCCTTCGAGGCCGCACAGGTGCGCTTCGAAGATGCTTCGATCACCAAGCGCGCGCTGGATTATGCCGGTTCGCAGCAGAACATGTCCGGCAAGCAGATGGCGGATTCGCTGAAGGCGATGACGCCGATCATGCTGGCGCAGCTCAATATCCCGGAACTGCAGAACGCCGTTTCGGCCGCCGTCAACACCTTCCTCGACGATCCGAAGAGCCTGACGGTCAAGGCCGCGCCTGAAAAGCCGGTGCCGTTCCCGACGATCGTGGGCGCCGCCATGGGCGCCCCGAACACCCTGCCGCAGGTGCTCGGCGTCAAGGTTACCGCCAACGACTGATCGCTTCGATCTTGCGATGAAAGGCCCGGCAGCAGTGAACTGCGCCCCAAAGGTTGATGTCCAACTTTCGGGGCCAGTTCACGGACTGCCGGGCCTTTTCGTTTTCAGGCGCGGTGGCGGGCGACCTCGGCGATCGCGTGGGCTGCGATATCAAGCAGTTCTTCACGAGGCGCCCCGTCCCTCGCCTGCACCGACATGCCCTGAATGATGGCGCCGAGGAACCGTGCGAGTGCGCGAGGGTTCGTCCCGGCCTTGATATCGCCTTCGCGGATGCCGCGCTCGATCCTCGCGGTGAAAGCATCGAGCGACCGACGACGCATCGCCGCAACATGGTCGACGATCGCTTCGTTTTCGCTGGCGCAGTTCAGCGCCGCCGTCGAGATCATGCAGCCTTTCGGATGCTCCGGTGCCGAGAAGATCGCCGCCGAGCCCCGCAATATGCGCTCGAAGGCGGAGACGGTGTCGATCGGCTCGCCGAGCGCGGAAAAGGTGTCGGCGCCCAGGCCGCGATATTGCTCGAGCGCCGCGCGATAGAGATCGGCCTTCGAGTGGAAGGCGGCATAGAGGCTTTGCGGCGTGATGCCCATGGCGGCGGTGAGATCGGTGATCGAGGCGCCCTCATATCCATGCGCCCAGAAGGTCTCGCGCGCCGCCGAGAGAACGGTCTCGCGGTCGAAGGCCGGCGGGCGGCCGCGTCGTCGGGCGGCGGTTTTTTCTACGTCTGGAGTATTTTTCACAATGATCACTCTAGAAATTCGAGGCGCCTTGCTATATTCAGGAACGGTCATTGTGATTATAGGAGATTTAATCTGATGAGTCTTCCCCTCGAAACGGCGGATGCCGACAGGAATTCATCCCTTGCCGCAGCGGTTGATGCGGCAATCACAAGCGCGCTCACCGAAAAACGGCTGGTTGGAACGGTGGTGCTTGTCGCCCGCGACGGAGAGATCGTCCATCGCCGCGCCGCCGGCCTTGCCGATCGCGAAAACGGTCTGGCCATGCACGAGGACACGATCTTCAGGCTCGCCTCCATCACCAAGCCGATCGTCACCATCGCCGCGATGCGGCTCGTCGAGCAGGGAAGAATCGGGCTCGACGACGCGGTGACGCAATGGCTGCCGGACTTCCGTCCAAGGCTGCCCGACGGCGCCGAAGCAACCATTCGCATCCGCCACCTGCTGACCCATACATCAGGCCTCGGCTACAGCTTCTCCGAAGAGGACGGCGGCCCTTATATCAGCGCCGGCGTTTCCGACGGCCTCGACGAACCGGGACTGCCGCTGGCCGAGAACCTGCGGCGGATCGCCAGCGCGCCGCTGCGCTTCACCCCGGGCAGCGACTGGCAATATTCCCTCGCCATGGATGTTCTGGGCGGCGTCATCGAGGCGGAAACCGGCGTGCCGCTCGGCGACGCGGTCGCTGATCTGGTGACGAAACCGCTCGGTCTTGCCGATACCACGTTTTCGGTTCGCGACCGCAGCCGGCTGGCGGCGGCCTATATGGATGCGTCACCGGAACCGGCGCTGATGGGCGAGAATGCGCTGGTGATGTCGCTGATGGGTCCCATCCGCTTCGCGCCGAACCGCATCTTCGACCCCGCCTCCTATCATTCGGGCGGCGCCGGCATGGCGGGAACCGCAGGTGACGTGCTCGCCATCCTCGACACCATCCGCTGGGGCGGCGCCCCGCTGCTCTCGAGCGAAACCGTAGGGATGATGACGACCGACCAGGCCGGCGGGCGCCGCCAACAGCACGAGCCCGGTTCCGGCTTCGGTTTCGGCTGGTCCGTTATCACCAATCCGGCCGAGGCAGGCGTCCCCTTCCCCAAGGGCACGCTGAAATGGGGCGGCGTCTACGGCCATAGCTGGTTCATCGACCCGGTCAACGGGCTGACCGTCGTGGCGCTGACCAACACGACGCTGGAGGGCATGTGGGGCAAGTTCACCGTCGATCTTCGCGAGGCGATCTACGCGGCATTATGAGCGAGTGAAACAAGCAAAAAGCCCGGCGGTTGTGCCGCCGGGCTTTTTGCATTTGGGATCAGAGATCTCAGTCTTTCTTGACCGGCGGGATCGGCCGGATCGAGAGCTCGCGCAGCTGCGTCGGCGTTGCCGGGCTCGGCGCCCCCATCAAGAGGTCCTGGGCCTGCTGGTTCATCGGGAACAGCGAGATTTCGCGCAGGTTCTTCGCGCCGACGAGCAGCATGACGATGCGATCGATGCCGAAGGCAGCGCCGCCATGCGGGGGCGCGCCATACTGGAAGGCACGGTAGAGACCGCCGAAACGATCTTCGACATCCTGCTGGCTGAGGCCGACCTTCTCGAAGGCGGCGACCATGGTTTCCGGCGACTGGTTGCGGATCGAGCCCGAGGCGATTTCGAAGCCGTTGCAGACGGCGTCATACTGGAACGCCTTGATCGTCAATGGATCCTGGTTCTGCAGCGCGTCAAGGCCGCCCTGCGGCATCGAGAACGGGTTGTGGGCGAAGTCGACCTTCTTGTCTTCCTCGCTCCACTCGAAGAAGGGGAAGTCGACGATCCAGCACAGTTCGAAGCGGTCGCGGTCGACGAGGTTCAGTTCTTCGCCAGCCTTGGTGCGAGCCTCGCCGGCGAACTTGTAGAACTTTTCCGGCTCGCCGGCGACGAAGAAGCAGGCGTCACCATCTCCGAGACCGAGCTGGGTGCGGATCGCATCGGTGCGTTCCTCGCCGATGTTCTTGGCAAGCGGACCTGCGCCTTCGAGCTTGTCGTTCTCACTGCGCCAGAAGATGTAGCCGAGGCCGGGCTGGCCCTGGCTCTGTGCCCAGGCGTTCATGCGGTCGCAGAAGGCGCGCGAGCCGCCGGTCTTTGCCGGGATCGCCCAGATCTCAACCTTCGGGTTGGAGGCGATCATGCCGGCGAAGACCTTGAAGCCGGAGCCGGCGAAATGCTCGGTCACCGCTTCCATAACGATCGGGTTGCGCAAGTCCGGCTTGTCCGAACCATATTTGCGGATCGCCTCGTCATAGGGGATGCGCGGCCATTCCTTGGTGACCGGCTTGCCTTCGGCGAATTCCTCGAAAATGTTGGTCATCAACGGACCCATCGTGTTCCAGACGTCTTCCTGGGTCACGAAGCTCATTTCGAGGTCGAGCTGATAGAATTCGCCCGGCAGGCGGTCGGCGCGTGGATCTTCATCGCGGAAGCACGGCGCGATCTGGAAGTAGCGGTCGAAGCCCGCGACCATCAGCAGCTGCTTGTACTGCTGCGGCGCCTGCGGCAGGGCATAGAAGGTGCCGGGATGAATGCGCGAGGGCACGAGGAAGTCGCGTGCGCCTTCCGGCGAGGACGCCGTCAGGATCGGGGTCGTATATTCGGTGAAGCCGACATTGCCCATTTCGCGGCGCATGGCGGAGATGACCTGGGTGCGCTTGACGATGTTCCGGTGCAGCGTTTCGCGGCGAAGATCGAGGAAACGATACTTGAGGCGGACGTCCTCGGGATAGTCCGGCTCACCGAAGACCGGCAGCGGCAATTCCTTGGCGGCGGAGAGGACTTCGATCTCCTGCGCGTAGAGCTCGATCTCACCGGTCGCCATGGTCTTGTTGACGGTGTCTTCGGTGCGGGCCTTGACGAGACCGTCGATGCGGATGACCCATTCACCGCGCACGGTTTCCGCCATCTTGAAGGCCGGGCTGTCGGGATCGGCGACGACCTGGGTAATGCCGTAATGGTCGCGAAGGTCGATGAAGAGAACGCCGCCATGGTCGCGAACGCGGTGGACCCAGCCGGAAATGCGGACGGTCGAGCCGACATCCGTCTTGCGGAGTGCGGCGCATGTGTGGCTGCGATAGCGATGCATGATGTCAAATCCTGGCATGTACTGAGACGGCAGCAAGGGTTTCAGGACCCTCAAGCGCCGACAAGAAAATCGGGCGGAAAAGCGCATGGACGCTCCGATTTGTCAAGGCTTGGCGCACGCGGCCGGGCGTTTGACACGCGTTTATGGCGAGGCGGCGGCCGCCATGCTGCGGCAGTTTGGCCGCGCTTGCCGTATTGCTGAAGCTACCGGTCAACTTTAAAAGGATCGGCATTCTCACCGTGGAGCGTCCGCATGCCTCTGCTTACCCGCCGCAACCTCTTGAAGGCATCCGCCGTCGCGGGCGCTTATGGCGCCGGCATTGGCATTGCCGGCAAATTCGGGCTTGCCGAGGCAGCTCCCGAGCCGCAGTTGCTGACGGCGGTAAAGACCGAGGCCATGCTGACCGAGGCGGGACCGACCAGGGATATCATGAGCTGGGGCCACGACGGCATGCCGCCGGTTTTGAGGATGACCAAGGGACGCCCTTATGCGGCGCGGCTGAAAAACGGGCTCGACGAGCCGACCACGATCCACTGGCACGGGCTTCGCATCGACAACCGCATGGACGGCGTACCGTTCATGACGCAGCCCTACATCTATACCGGCGACAGCTTCGATTATGCCTTCACGCCACCCGATGCCGGCACCTTCTGGTATCATCCGCATTGCAACACGCTGACGCAGATGGGGCACGGCATGACCGGCGTCATCGTCGTCGAGGACCCAGCCGATCCGGGGTTCGATGCCGAAGTGGTGCTGAACCTGCGTGACTGGCGGCTCGGCGGCGACGGGCAATTCATCGCTCCCTTCCGGCCGCGCGACGCGGCCAAGACCGGCACCTACGGCACGGTGCGCACGGCCAACTGGCACCAGGAACCGCAATATGACGCGCCGGCCGGCGGGCTGGTGCGGCTGCGCATCGCGATCACCGACGTGACGCGGATCTTCTCGCTGAAGATGGAAGGCGCCGATGCGACGGTGATTGCGATCGACGGCAATCCGGTGCCGACGCGTTTTCCCCTCGACCTCCTGCAGATCGGGCCGGGTCAACGGCTCGATCTTGCCGTGCGCATGCCGGATAGCGAAGGCGTGGTCGCGACGCTGGAAGATATCCGCGGCACGACGCCGAAGACGATCGCCAGCCTGCGGGCGGTCGGATCATCGTTGAAGCGCGATATTGGCGATCTCGGGACGCTTGTCGAAAATTCGGTGCCGAAGGCCGATCTTTCCGCCGCCGAACAGATCCCGCTGGTGCTGAGCGCTACCGCCGAAAATGCCGCGGTCGAAAGCATCTGCGGCACGCTCGGCTACAGTTTCTGGGCCATCAACAAGGTACCGTGGCCGGGCGACACGCCCGATCCGACGGCGCCGCTTGCGGAATTGAAGCTCGGCGGGAGCTATGTCTTCAATCTGGAGAACACCACGCCGCATACGCATCCGATCCATCTGCACGGGATGAGCTTCACAGTAATCTCCTCTTCGACGCGGGAGGTGATGCCGCTCACCTCCGATACCTATCTCATCCAACCGGACGAGAAGGTGCAGCTCGCCTTCGTCGCCGACAATCCCGGCGACTGGCTGCTGCATTGCCATATTATCGAGCATCAGAAGACCGGAATGACGAGTTATCTCAGGGTGAGCTGAGACCGCGCGCCTTCACGATCGTGGCCGCGCGTCGCGTCGTGGTTCGCCCTTGCCTCAGTTTGGACGTGATTCTTCGCCAGCAATGCTCGAAGCGTATGCTGTTGTATTGACATATCGAACCGAAAGGAGAAGGAAGGTTCAACCGACCTTTTCCTTGCGAATGAAATGATATGATCGAAACCACCGCCGATTTGGCGGCCGCCTGCAAAGAGCTGGCCAAGTCCGACTTCATCACCATCGACACCGAATTCCTGCGCGAGACGACCTTCTGGCCGGAGCTCTGCCTGATCCAGATGGCAAGCCCGACGACCGAAGTTCTCGTCGATCCGCTGGCCAAGGGCATCGATCTCGCCCCCTTCTTCGAGCTGATGGCCGACCCGAAGGTGCTGAAGGTCTTTCACGCGGCGCGCCAGGACATTGAAATCATCTTCAATCGCGGCAATCTCATTCCGCATCCGATCTTCGACACGCAGGTCGCCGCCATGGTCTGCGGCTTCGGCGACAGCGTCTCCTATGATCAGCTGGTCAGCCGCATCAAGAGTGTCCATATCGACAAGTCGTCGCGCTTCACCGACTGGAGCCGCCGGCCGCTCTCCGACAAGCAGCTGGAATATGCGCTGGCCGACGTCACCCACCTGCGCGACGTCTACCTGTCGCTGAAGGCGGAGCTCGATCGCGAAGGCCGCACCTCCTGGCTCTCGGAGGAAATGGATATTCTCGAGGCGCGCGAGACTTACGACATGCATCCCGACGATGCCTGGCAGCGGTTGAAGATGCGTCTGCGCAAGCCGCAGGAGCTGGCGATCCTGAAATATGTCGCCGCCTGGCGCGAACGCGAGGCCCGCGCCCGCAACGTGCCGCGGTCGCGCGTGCTGAAGGATGATGCGATCTACGAGATCGCCCAGCAGCAGCCCAAGGATACCGAGGCGCTGGGCCGTCTGCGCACCATTCCGAAAGGCTGGGAGCGCTCGACCTCCGGCGCTGCCGTCATCGAGGCCGTCAACGCGGCACTTGCTCTCCCAAAGGCCGATATGCCGCACGCACCACGCCAGGCGCAGGCGCCCGAAGGGGCCGCTGCTGCCGTCGAACTGCTCAAGGTGCTGTTGAAGCTGATTTCGGAAAAACACGGCGTCGCGCCGAAGGTGATCGCCAACAGCGAGGACCTCGACAGGATCGCCGCCGAGGGAGAAAAGGCCGATGTCGCGGCCCTCAGCGGCTGGCGGCGCGATCTTTTCGGCGAGCCGGCGCTGCGGCTGATCCAGGGCGACATCGCTCTGCGCTTCGTCGACCGGAAGGTCGAAACCGTCAGCCTCTGAGGTTGGATAGATTATGCAGCACTTCCAAGTGCTGCATCGTGCTTCACGCGTCCGAACGACGCGGCGCCGTCCTTTCGAATTCGCTTGACGGTTGGTTCCGGCCGGAAACAATGGCTGGAGAAAACATCACGGCGCAGAGGCGGCATGCGGGAAATATCTCCGACGCAGAATTGGATCCTGATCGCGATCGTCCTCGCGGCCAGCGGCGTCATCTATGATTCCATGTTCTATTCCAACCAGACGCCCGTCATCGGAGCGATCTTCGCGCTTTTCATCGGCATGCCGATCATCGCTTTCGAGCGTAAGGTGCTGTTGCGCACGCTCTACAGGCGCATCCAGAAGCTGCCGACTTTCGCCTTCATCATCACCGAGCTGGTGATCTACGAGATCCTGATGAGCATCGGCTTTGCCTGCGCGGGCCTGCTGCTCTGGTCGGTCGGCATGCTGACGCCGCCGTCGCTGCTCGATCTCGTCATCATGCCGTTCGAGGTCTTCCTCTATGCGCTGGCGGTCTGCGCCTTGATGATCTTCGTCCTGCGCGTGCGAGAACTGCTCGGCCGCGACGTTTTCCTCAGCATGCTCGTCAGCCGCTACCGCAATCCGGTCAGGGAAGAACGTGTCTTCCTGTTCATCGATCTCGTCGATTCCACTGCCTTTGCCGAAAAGCACGGTGACCTCAGGGCGCAGCAGCTGCTGAGTTCGCTGTTTGCGACCTTCGCCGAGCCCGTCAGGCGTCACAAGGGCATGATCAACGACTATGTCGGGGATGCCGCGATCATCACCTGGCCGCTTGCCCGTGGTGTCAAGAATGCGCGCTGCGTGCGCTGCATCTTCGACATCCTCGCCGATATCGACGCCAATGCCGCCGGCTGGCGGAAAAATTACGGCCAGGTGCCGAAGCTGCGCGCCGCGCTTCACGGCGGCGAGATCATCACCGCCGAAGTCGGCGTCGACCATCACAAAATCAGCTATTTCGGCGATACGGTGAACACCACCGCCCGGCTGGAAACCCTCTGCCGCAGTCTGAACCGGCCGGTGCTGATCTCCGCCGAGCTTGCCCGGCGCATGGAGTTTCCCGACAACATCTCCTGCGAAGATCTCGGCACCCATGCCGTCAGGGGCCGCGGCCAGGCGCTTGGCGTCATGGCGCTTTCCTCACGCGCGGTGACCGTCCTGAACACGCCCGCCGTCATTTTGCACGGCTGAGCAGCGGTTCGGCCGCACGTCACCAAAGCTTCACCCAACCGTCAATTCGCTGACACCAAAGCCCTGCTAAGCGGAAAGCATTCGCATCCGTTCCACGGGGATATTATGAAGACCGTCCTTTTTGCTTCCGTATCGCTTTTCATCCTGGTCGCGACCTCCGCTGCGGCCGACCAGCAGCAGTTTCCGGCCAAGCTCGCCGGCCAGGCGATCCTGCCTGCCAACACCATGGTTCCGGCACCGGCCGATGCCCCCGAATTCCTCAAGCATTCCGGCAAGTTCACGACGGCGGACCGCAAGCGCACCGAAGGACTCGGCACCGTTCCCGGCAAGGACGGCGCCCGCATCACCGATCTGAAGCTTCCCTTCAACGGCCAGCCGATCCAGGGTTTTTCCGGCATCAAGACGATGACCGACGGCACCTTCTGGACGCTCTCCGACAACGGCTTCGGCTCGAAGGCAAACTCATCGGACTCCATGCTTTTCCTGCACCAGATGACGTTCGACTGGGCCGGCAACAAGGCTGATGTCGTCAAGAACCTCTTCCTCTCCGACCCCAACAAGATCGCTCCGTTCCCGATCGTGCTCGAAGGCACCGACACGCGCTACCTCACCGGCGCCGACTTCGATATCGAATCGATCCAGCCGGTTTCCGACGGCTTCTGGCTCGGCGACGAATTCGGTCCCTACATCCTGAAATTCGACCCGTCAGGCCGCCTGACCGACGTCATCCCGACGACGCTCGACGGCAAGCCGGTGCTTTCGCCCGACAATCCGCTGATCCAGCTGCCGGGCAACCCGGCCGCGAAGATGCCGGTCTTCAATCTGAAGCGCTCCGGCGGTTTCGAAGGCCTCGCCATGTCGAAGGATGGCGCCAAGCTCTACGGCCTGCTCGAAGGCGCCATCTACAAGGATGACGGCACAATGGAAACGGTCGATGGCCACACCGCCATCCGCGTCATCGAATTCGACGTCGCCGCCAAGAAGTGGACCGGCCGCAGCTGGCTCTATCCGTTCGAAGACAAGGGCGTGTCGATCGGCGACTTCAACATGCTCGACGACACGACCGCTCTCGTCATCGAGCGCGACAGCGGCGCCGGCACCAAGGACAAGGCCTGCGCCGACCCCAAGCAGCCGAAGCCGGATTGCTTCGAGGCTCCGGCCGAACTGAAGCGCGTCTACAAGATCGAGTTCAACGATGCCAATGTCGGCAAGGCCGTCCGCAAGATCGGCTATATCGACCTCCTCAATATCCAGGACCCCGACAACAAGAAGAAGGCCGGCAGCAAGGACGGCGTCTACGACATGCCGTTCGTGACGATCGAAAACGTCGACCGCGTCGACGCGACGCACATCATCATCGGCAACGACAACAATCTGCCCTTCTCGGCCGGCCGCGCCGTCGACAAGGCCGACAATAACGAGTTCAGCCTGCTTGAGGTTGGCGAGTTTTTGAACGCGAAGTAATTCGGGTTTGATGTGAGACAGAGTGGGCGCTGCGTAAGCGCCGCCCTCTTTTATCTGGTCGTGGGCATCTAAGTTTCTCCCTCATTCCTGTGCTCGTCACAGGAATGCAGTGCGCCCAAGTCGTTGGGCGCAAGAGACTTTTTCAACCCTCGCATTGAGTCGTTCACCGAGCGGACGCGCGGTGGCTGGATTCCTGTGACGAGCACAGGAATGAGGGAAGGCGGAGGGACGGCACGGTCAAAACAGCCCGCCGTAAAGATGCCTACCCTACTCGAACAGAAACGCCAGCCGCTTGTTGGTCAGTCTCGACAGCTGCTGCAGGCGACCGTCCAGGCGTTCGCCGGCGAAATCGCGGTACTCGGGAGGCACGACGAATTCGAGGTCGAGGTCCGGGTTCGGCGATTTGCGGAAGGTCAGGTTCTTGACGATGCCGGGCATCGAGGCCGAGAAGAGGTAGACGACACGCAGCATGCCGCCGAGCAGCTTGGCGCGCTCGATGAGCTGAGGCGTGGCGATCTGGGCCAGCGGGCCGGTGGCGCCGTCGTCATGCAGGCCTTCGAAACGGTAATAGTTGGAAAGCGCGATAAAGGCGCGGCCGGGATGACTGATGCCGACGAAGGAAGAGTGAGCGATGACGTTCAGCGCCTGCAGCCCTCGATAGTCAGGATGGGCGCGCCAGCTGATATCGGCAAGCAGACAGGCGGCCTGACGGTAGCGGCTTTCCTCTTCGGTTTCCTGGATGCCGAAGAGGGGCATCATGCGGCCGGTCCATTCGGCCAGCTCGCGAGCATGCTCCGGCGAGCGGGCACGCAGGATCGCCAGTTCGCCGGCAGCGGCAAGCAGCGGATCGGCGCGGCGCTCGGCCTCCGACAGCAGCGAATAGAGATATCCCTCGCGCACACCTTGCGCCGAGAAGGAAATCATCGACGGCTTCATCGCGCTCAGCACTTCCTTCATGGCGACGGCGCCGAAGGGCAGCAGCGACCGGCGGTGCTTGGAAACGGCCTGCAGCGCCGGCTCCCTGGAGTCGCGCGCGGCCACCACCTGGTCGAGGAACAGCATCATCGCTTCGAGCGACACCTCATAGCCCTGCATCATGTGCAGCGGATAATGGGTGATTTCCATGTGCAGCTTGGCGATGTTTCGCCAGGTGCCGCCCACGGCGTAGAAGGTACGCCCCTCGCCTTTCGACAGCAGCTTTGCCGTCTTCAACTGCTTGCGGGCAAAGCTCTGGGCCTTGGAGAGCGAACCGCCAGCATATTCCGACAGGCGCAGGCCGCCGAGCGGCAGAGTGATGCCCTTGCCGAATTCCTTACCCTTGATATCGATCAGCTCCAGCGAGCCGCCGCCAAGGTCGCCGGCAATGCCGTCAGGATTGTAGAAACCGCTGATGATGCCGAGCGAGGCGAATTTCGCCTCTTCCTCGCCCGAAAGCACGCGGACCTTGCGGTTCAGGATGGTTTCTGCCTGGTGGATGAAATCGGGACCGTTGCTCGCCTCGCGCGCGGCTGCCGTTGCCAGCACATACATGGTGGCGGCGCGCGCCTGGTCGGACAGAGCCTTGAAACGATGCAGCGCCGCCAAAGCCCGCGCGACGCTGTCTTCATCCATCTTGCCGGTAAGGGCGACGCCCTTGCCAAGGCCGCAGAGGACCTTTTCGTTGAACAGGACGGTCGGCGAACGGGACATGCCTTCGTAGACGACTAGACGAATGGAATTCGATCCAATATCGACGACGGAGACCGGGGCGATCCCCGGAAGGCGCCCCTGGGCTTCAGATTCAACCATTTAGGTCCAGTTTTACTTGTTGTTGCGGCCTTCGAGCAGGCCGGCGATCAGCTTCGGCGCACTGGACTTCAGAGCTTCACCACGGCCCGACAGGCTCGGATTGGTCATGAAATACTGCTGCGCATTGAACGGTTCTTCGCCCCTGCGCACTTCCATGCGTCGCGACGTACCGTCGGGCAATATCTCGTAGCTTTGTTGATTGTCAATCACGTTGCCGAGCATAATCTGTGACAAGACTTGCTCGTGAACGGTCGGATTCGTCAGCGGAACCATGGTTTCGACGCGGCGATCGAGGTTTCGCGGCATCATGTCGGCCGAACCGATGTAAACCAGCGCCTTATCGGACGGCAGGCCGTGGCCGTTGCCGAAGCAGAAGATGCGGCTGTGTTCGAGGAAGCGGCCGACGATCGACTTGACGCGGATCTTCTCTGAAAGGCCGGGCACCTGCGGGCGCAGGCAGCAGATGCCGCGCACCACCAGATCGATCTCGACGCCGGCATGGCTGGCGCGATAGAGCGCATCGATGATGTCGGGATCGACAAGCGCGTTCATCTTCATCCAGATCGCGGCCGGCGCGCCGTTCCTGGCATGCTGGATCTCCTCCTCGATGTGGCGCAGGATGCGCGGGCGCATCGTATAGGGCGAGATGGCGAGCTGCATGCCCTGTTCGGGCTCGCCGTAGCCGGTGATGAAGTTGAAGATATTCGCCATGTCATGGGCGATGACGGGATTGCAGGTAAAATAGGAAAGGTCGGTATAAATCTTCGCGGTGATCGGGTGGTAGTTGCCCGTTCCGAGGTGGCAATAGGTGCGCAGCTTGCCTTCCTCGCGCCGGACGACCATCGACATCTTGGCATGGGTCTTGAGCTCGATGAAACCGAAGACGACCTGCACGCCGGCGCGTTCGAGATCGCGCGCCCAGCGGATGTTCGCCTCTTCGTCGAAGCGGGCCTTGAGCTCGACCAGCGCCGTCACCGACTTGCCGGCTTCGGCGGCGTCGATCAGGGCGCGGACAATCGGGCTGTCGTTGGAGGTACGGTAAAGCGTCTGCTTTATCGCCAGGACGTCAGGATCGCGCGCAGCCTGGAGAAGAAACTGGACCACCACGTCGAAAGATTCGTAGGGGTGATGGACGACCATGTCCTTTTCGCGGATGGCGGCAAAGCAGTCGCCGGCATGTTCGCGGACGCGCTCGGGAAATCGCGCATTGTAGGGGGCAAACCTGAGATCCTCGCGCGGCGCCTTGGTGATCTCGGACAGAGTGTTCAACGCCAAAAGACCCGGCAGAACGGCGACGCGATTGTCCGGGATATTGAGGGCCTGAACGACGAACTGGCGCAGCGAGGCCGGCATTTCCGAGTCGGTCTCGATGCGGATGACCTTACCGCGGCGGCGGCGCTTCAGCGCCGTTTCGAAAAAGCGGACGAGATCCTCGGCCTCTTCCTCGACTTCGATATCGCTGTCGCGGATGACGCGGAACGTACCGGAACCCTGCACCTCGTAACCCGGGTAGAGCCGATGGATGAAGATGTTGGCGACATCTTCCAGCGTAATGTAGCGGATCGTGTTTCCATCATCCGGCAGACGAACGAAGCGGTCGAGCGCCACCGGCAGGCGCAGCAGCGCCGTCATCGGCTCGCGGCCGTTCTTGCTGACGAGCTGCAGGCCGATCGAGAAGCCGAGATTCGGAATGAAGGGGAACGGATGGGCCGGATCGATCGACAGCGGCGTCAGGACCGGGAAGATCGCCTGTTCGAATTCGGCGGCCAGCCACTGGCGGTCGGCATCGCTCAAGGCGCCGGGGCGCACGATCAGGATGTCTTCCTTGGCGAGATATTGCTGCAGGACGGCGAGCGAGGCCTGCTGCTCCATCTGCAGATGGTCGATCTCCTGCAGGATCGAGTCGAGCTGCTCGGCCGGCGTCTTGCCGTCGGGGCTGCGGATGGCGATGTTCTGGCGCACCTGGCCCTCGAGGCCGGCGACACGCACCATGAAGAATTCATCGAGGTTGGCGGCTGAGATCGACAAGAAGCGGACGCGCTCGAGCAGCGGATGCTCGGTATTCAGCGTTTCTTCGAGGACACGGCGGTTGAACTGCAGCCAGGAGAATTCTCGGTTGATGAAGCGCTCGGGGCTCTTGAGCAGCTCTTCCAGCGGGGGAGTGTTGTCGTTGATCTCGGGAGCGAGTTCTTGATGTTCTGCGACTGCACTATCCATTGTCCGCTTACCCCGTTCTCAATCGCCAAAGGCAATTATATCAGTTTGACGACGGAACTGTGACAGTCAATCGGCCGGTTCCGAATTTCCCAATTCATTCAATACTTCGGCAGCAAGAGACCGGGTGATTTTCGTGCCCCGCGACAGGGCCAGCCGGTCAAGCCTTTCGACGATCGTCTGGGCCGCGTTCAGCGACCGCTCCATCCGGTTGACGATATAGAGCACGAGTTTGTCATCTATATAAAGCTGCCGGTCGGCGAAGAGCTTGACGATCACCTGCGACAACAGCGCCTCATCGGGTTCGCCGATCTCGACGACGGTTGCCGCTTTCAGGCGTGAGCGCAGATCGGGCAGCGAAACCGGCCATGACATCGGCCAGAGACGGCTGGTGATCAACAGGCTGGTGCCGTTTTCGCGCACGCTGTTGATGACGTGGAAGAGCGCGTTGTCATCGAAGCCGAGGCGATCGGCGTCCTCGAACAGCACCGGGCCGGCGGCGGCGGCAACGGCGGCATCCGAGCCGAGCTCGGGATGGATGTCGACGGCGCCGCTCAAGTCCCGCCAGATGCGGGCAAGATGCGATTTACCCGAGCCGACCGGGCCGGCGAGCACGACGACCGGCGATGGCCATGCCGGCCAGGCATCGACGATCGAAACGGCGGCGGCGAGACGCTCCGAGATCAGGAGGTCGTCGCGCCCGCTTGCGGCATCGTGCGAAAAGACCAGCGGCAACTGCTCTCCGGCCTTGCGCTTCGGATCAGCGTTCTTGACGTCATTCATTGGGAACTGATTTCGTCTTCCGGGCGCGGCCGCTTGATGACCCGCCAAAATAAAGATCGCTCTGAAGGTAGCGTGAAAGCGCGAAGCGAACAAGGACGCCGACGGCTGCGGCGGCCGGCACGGCGACCAAAAGACCGACGAAACCGAAGAGCGCGCCGAAGGCAAAAAGCGCAAACATCAGCCAGACCGGATGCAGGCCGACGCTGGAACCGACGAGCTTCGGCTGCAGAATGTTGCCTTCCAGGAACTGGCCGCTGAAGAAGACGACGAGCACCAGCCCGATCCAGGGATAATCCGGCCAGAACTGCACGAGCGCCACGCCGATGGCGAGGACGAGGCCAACCATCGAGCCGACATAGGGAATGAAACTGATCATGCCGGCGAAGAGGCCGATCAGCAGGCCGAAATTCAACCCGACGAGAGAAAGGCCGACGGCATAATAGATGCCGAGGATAAGGCAGAGCGAGCCCTGGCCGCGGATGAAGCCCGCGATCGCCTGGTCGATCTCCTTGGCGATCTGGCGGACATCGCTGACATAATCGCGCGGGATCCACTGATCGACCTTGGCAACCATGCGGTCCCAGTCGAGCAGGATATAGAAGGCGACGACGGGGGTGACGACGAGCAGCGATAGGACGTCGACGATCGCCTTGCCGGAATTCCAGATCTGCGCGAAGAGCCCGGTGAGGAACCCCATGCCCTCCGACAGGATGCCGGAGAGATTGTCCTTGATCGCGCCCATCTGGTTCTCGACCCAGTCCGGCAGCAGCGAATTCTGCGCCTGCGTGATGAACTGCTGCAACTGGCTGATATAACCCGGCAGACGCTGAGCGAAATCGTTGAACTGGCTGATGAGCACGGGGATGAGGATCATCAGCGCTAAGGCGAAGACGATGACGAAGGCGACCAGAATGCCGATGGTCGCCATCATCCGGCTGAGGCCGAGACGCTCCAGCCGATCGGCCACCGGATCGAGGAAATAGGCGATCGCCATGCCGGCGATGAACGGCAGCAGGATCGAGCTGAAGACGTAGAGAAAGACGATGAAGAAGACGAGCACTGCCAGCCAGAAGAAGATCTGACGCTTGAGACTGTTGCCGCTGACATGCTGTGGCATCGCTTCCCCGTTGATTGCTCGCCGCCGCCAAACGCCGCATCCGATCCGAAGCGGCCATTCAGCACATAGGATGCAGGCGCAAAGATGGTCAACCCTGTCTCGTCAAATCCCGGAAAGGGTGGAGGAAGACGCGGGAAATTGGGGGCTTTTGCCATGCAACGCTTGCATAAACGCCCCTGTCATGCAATTGCGACCGGCAGATGACGCGGCACGTTTGCCGCCTGAAATAGCCATCGGAGACCAGCATGAGCCAGTCTGGGAAAAACGGCCTGACATATAGCGATGCAGGCGTCGATATCGATGCCGGCAACCTCCTCGTCGAGAAGATCAAGCCGGCAGTGCGTTCGACGCGCCGTCCCGGCGCCGATGGCGAGATCGGCGGCTTCGGCGGGCTCTTCGACCTCAAGGCGGCGGGCTTCACCGATCCGGTTCTGGTCGCCGCCAATGACGGGGTCGGCACCAAGCTGAAGATCGCCATCGATGCCGACTATCACGACAGCGTCGGCATCGACCTCGTCGCCATGTGCGTCAACGATCTCGTCGTGCAGGGCGCCGAGCCTCTGTTCTTCCTCGATTATTTCGCGACCGGCAAGCTCGACCCCGACCAGGGCGCAGCCATCGTCGGCGGTATTGCCGCCGGCTGCCGCGAGGCCGGCTGCGCGCTGATCGGCGGCGAGACCGCCGAGATGCCCGGCATGTATTCCTCCGGCGACTACGATCTCGCCGGTTTTGCCGTGGGTGCTGCCGAACGCGGCAAGCTGCTGCCCTCGGGCGATATCGCCGAGGGTGACGTGATCCTCGGCCTCGCCTCCTCCGGCGTCCATTCCAACGGCTTCTCGCTGGTGCGCAAGATCGTCGAACTGTCCGGCCTCGACTGGAATGCCGCCGCACCTTTTGCCGAAGGCCGCCTGCTCGGCGAAGCCCTGCTCGAACCAACCCGCATCTATGTGAAGCCGCTTCTGAAGGCGATCCGCGAGACCGGCGCCATCAAGGCGCTGGCGCACATCACCGGCGGCGGTTTCCCGGAAAACATTCCGCGCGTCCTGCCGAAGCATCTGGCGGCCGAGATCGATCTTGACGCCGTCAAGGTGCCGCCGGTGTTTTCGTGGCTCGCCAAGACGGGCGGCGTCGAATCCAGGGAAATGCTGCGCACCTTCAATTGCGGCGTCGGCATGATCGCCGTCGTTGCCGTCGAGAACGTCGCGGCCGTTTCGGCCGCCCTCGAAGCCGAGGGCGAGACTGTGATCACGCTCGGCCGCATGATCGCCCGCGACGAAGGCGCTGCCGGCACGGTCTACAAGGGCACGCTTGCGATATGAGCGCACCGCGCAAACGCGTCGTCGTCTTCATATCAGGCAGCGGCTCCAACATGATGGCGTTGGTTGCGGCGGCGAAGGCCGCCGACTATCCGGCCGAGATCGTCGGGGTGATTTCCGACAAGGCGGATGCCGGCGGGCTTGCCAAGGCTGATGCCGAAGGCATCGCCACCTTCGCTTTCCCCCGCAAGGACTACGCCAGCAAGGACGCGCATGAAGCGGCGATCTTTTCGGCGCTCGACGAGCTTTCGCCCGACATTCTGTGCCTGGCAGGCTACATGCGGCTACTGACGGCAACCTTCATCCAGCGTTACGAAGGCCGGATGCTCAACATCCACCCTTCCCTGCTGCCACTGTTTCCCGGCCTGCATACGCATCAGCGGGCGATCGACGCCGGGATGCGGATCGCGGGCTGCACGGTGCATTTCGTCACCGAGGGCATGGATGAAGGGCCGGTGATCGGCCAGGCGGCCGTACCGGTTCTCTCGGGCGACACAGCCGAAAGCCTTGCCGCGCGTGTGCTCACCATCGAACATCAAATCTATCCGCAGGCGCTGCGGCTGTTTGCCGAAGGCCGGGTGACGATGGAAGGCGGCAAGGCGGTCGGCGCGGAGGCCTCGACCGCCGCACCCAAGGCACAGCTGATTTCGCTGATCGGCGACCGCGCTTAGATTGCTGCGCTATTTTCTGAAAGCCGGTAACTTTCTCAGGTCTTCCCTACCTGTCTCAACACCGGAGCTTGCGGAAAGAATTGAGCAGCGCCTGCCGCTATGACTTCAAAATAATCACAGAGGTCAGCCAACTGATTCCATCCTGTGGTATCAGGTATTCTTGATTCTCCTTCTGAGCCATCGCTTGGCCACCAGAACAATATTTCCAATGATTACGTAAGAGGACAAAAACAATAGAGGAAGGTGAATCGCGACCGAGCCGTAACCTCCCCTCTCACACAGCGTCTCTACCGAAGCTTGACTTAAAACAATCTTGGATCCACTCACTATCGTAGCAAATGGATAGTTGAATATTACAAAATATATTATAACGAAAACAAAAATACCTCTATCGTAGATATAACAAAAAACAACAGAAATCAAAGAAATAAATATCAGAACAAATCCTGGATATTTATATACAAATAAAATCGCATTCAATAAGGAGGCGGCCGATTTTTCGCATTGTATATATTTACCGCCTATATAAACATTCGGGATACCATATTGGTTATCGTAGTAAATTGACATGACAATTACACATATTGTCGCGATTCCACTTAAAACGAGCGGTAGCAGCCCCCACTCCTTGTGCAGCAATCTTGGCTCAGATGACATCTTGACTTCGCATCGTCGGCAGTCTTGTTCCGGAGTTATGTGATAGTCGGGGTACCGTCGACGAGAAACCTGTTTAGCCGGGATCTCGTCATTCTGTGGTGGAGGGATTACTTCGACGCTCAGACGTGCAGCTAAGCCGCCAAAGCCCGCAGCGGATGCAGCGTGCCGTCGCTGTAGACGAAGCGGCCGGCGCGGAAAGTGGCGCGGATGCGGTTGATATCGCCCGGTTCGACCACGACGAGATCGGCGCGCTGACCAAGGGCGATCTCGCCACGATCCGACAGACCGGCCGAGCGGGCCGCATTGCCGGTCGCCATGGCAACGGCTGCCGGCAGGCCGCCTTCCACCATGTCGGCAAGCTTGAAGATGCCGGGCACGAAGGCGGCCGGATGATAGTCGGCGGCGATGACGCTGAGCAGGCCGGCCCTGGCGGCATCGAGGGCACTGAGATTGCCCGACATCGACTGGCCGCGCAGCGCGTTCGGCGCGCCCATCAGCGTCCAGAGGCCACGGCGGCGCGCCTCTTCCGCCGCAGGTGCCGTGACCGGAAACTCGCTGATGGTGACGCCGAGATCATGCATCTCGGCGACTTTTTCGACGCTGTCATCGTCATGCGAGGCAAGCGACAGCTTGTGCCTCAGCGACAGCGCGACGATTTCCTTCAGCTTGGCCTCGATCTCGGGATTGTTGCGCATGGCGATACGCTTGGCGACGATCTCCGCCGCCATGTCCTCGGAAATGGCGCGGCGCTCGGAAATGCTGAGGATGTAGCTCTGCAGATTGTTGTACTGGCCCTGGCCCGGCGTGTGGTCGGTCAGCGAGACCATGTCGATCTGGTCGGCATTCAGCAGGCGCTCGAGTGCCGGGGCTGCACCGACATTGGTGATTTCGTAGCGGGCATGGACGCGGTGGTCGATCAGCAGATCATCACGCAGGCGGTTGATGCCCTCGATCACCGCCGAGGTGGTTTCCAGCGAACGGACATGGCCGTAGACGCTCTCGGTCGCAAAAGAGACGGCGGCAAAGGCGGTCGTGACACCGGCGGCGGCAAGCTTCTTGTCGAGTTCGTGGATGCCGAAATCGATCGGCATCGTCGCGTTCGGCCGCGGGGCGATCTCGCGCTCGATCATGTCGCCGTGCAGATCGACGAATGCGGGCATCAGCAGCCGTCCTCCGCCATCGACAGCAGCGGCGGCGACCGGCTCCGGCCTGATCTCAGCGATGACGCCATCCTCAACACGCACGGCACCTTCACTCACCACCTCGTTTGGGAGAACGAGGGTGAAATTGCTGAGCCACATGGGCTTTCTCCTGACCGCATCCGATGATTGACAAGCCGCAGCGGATAAAACCGCTTCGTGACAGTCGTATGAAATTTCGAGCGCGATCACCTTAAAGCGGAAACTTGCGCTTTGGAATTGGTTGAATGCGCTCGCCGCGCGGATTCACGACCATCGTTTCAAACAGCGCGAGTCTCGAATCCAGCGACCTGGAGCCTTCGAATTGACTAGTTATAAATAAACTAGTAGTATTATTACTATGACGTCTATCAAACGCTCTCCAGTCGCGCTCGCCGTCCTTGCAATGCTCATGGAAGAGCCAATGCATCCCTACCGAATGCAGCGGCTCATCAAGGAGCGCGGCAAGGACGAAGTGATCAATGTCACGCAGAGGGCGAGCCTTTATCAAACAATCCAGCGGCTCGAACGCGAGGGCTTGATCATCCCGCGGAAAACAGTCCAGGACGACAAGCGTCCAGAGCGAACCGTGTACGAGATAAACGAGAAGGGCCGCGAAATCGCGCTGGAATGGATGCGGGCGATATTGTCAACCCTGACGCGAGAATATCCGGAATTCCCCGCGGCGATGTCATTTCTTCCGCTGCTTACGCCTGATGATGTGACGAGCCAGCTTGAGCTCAGAGCAAAAGCCATCGAGTCGGAACTTCGCAGGATCGACGACGTCTTGCAGGAAGCTCTGGCTGTTCCCAGGCTCTTCCTTCTCGAGATGGAATATCTCCGAGCTATCCACGCAGCCGAATTATCCTGGGTCAGTGGCATTGTCGGGGACCTCAGCGCCCAGCGTATCACCTGGACAGAGGAGTGGCTGAGACAGATCGCCGCCAAATTCTCCATCGCCCCCAAACTCGACTAGGACCAACACCATGAAGGTTTTGATTATCGGCGCCGGGACCGGCGGTTTGGCGCTCGCACATCTGCTTAAGCAGGCTGGGGTTTGCATAGCGGTATATGAGCGCGACTTTGCGCCGAGCACCGACAGTGGTGGTTATCGCGTCGGCATCAGCCCGGCTGGAAGCCGTGCGCTAAAAGCCTGTGTCCCCGGCGAACTCTACGATCTCTATGTCGCCACCTGCGCCAGGTCGCCACGCTATTTCAACATGCTCACTGAACAACTGGGCGAAGTCCTGAGCTTCGATATCGATGATGCAGGCCCGAACGCTCTCGACGGTGAAAAGAACGTCATTCGAAAGACGCTGAGGCGGGTTCTGCTCAGAGGACTTGAAGACGACGTCTTCTTCGGGAAGACGCTTCAAAGTTACACAAACAGCGCCGACGGGTCGGTCATAGCTTGCTTTCAGGATGGAAGTCTCGCGACGGGAGATGTGCTGGTGGGCGCTGACGGCACGAATTCGACTGTACGCAAGCAACGTCTGCCGGAAGCGCGTCTGGAAGACACCGGGATCGTGTCGCTCGGGGGCAAAATTCCGATGACGGACGCGACGAAAGCTCTGCTGTCGGACAAAATGTTTCAAGGCATGTCGCTGATCATGGCGCCGATGGGCTTCGGCGCAATCATTCACTCGCTCGAGTTCGCCGGCACTAGAAGCGACCCAGGTTTTATTGCTCGTTGGCCGGACTTCGTCGAAGCACTCGACGAGGACAGCGTCGGTTGGGGGGTATGGGGAGCTCGGCAGAACTGGCCGCGGGACCCGACCGGTCTGAGCGGCGAACAATTGAGAGAACTGGGCTTGAAACTCACCCGGGACTGGCATCCGCACTTACATGCGCTCATTCAGATGACGGAGCCCTCGACGATCCACGATATCAGGATGAGAACCGCCGTCCCGCTGACGCCTTGGGCGAGTTCGAATGTCACTCTGCTCGGTGACGCCGTCCATACGATGACGCCAGGACGAGGCGCGGGCGCCAATACCGCGCTTCGCGATGCCGCACTGCTCGGACACATGCTGGTTGAAGCGAACCAAGGGCGAAAACCGCTTGTCCAAGCCATACATGCCTACGAAGTCGAGATGCTTCGCTACAGTACCGAAGCGATCCGAGAATCGAAAAAGCAGATGGATGCCAGCGACCTGGTCCATCGGCCGATTGTCGGCAGACTTCAACTCGCTGTCACGCGCGGCGTAATGCGCATCATCAATGCGGTACCTGCACTGAAGCAGCGCGCCTTTCAGCAGATGATGCGAGTTCGCGGGGAAAACTAAACGGGTCGCGGATCATGTCGATCCGCCCGAAGTAACTTGACGAACCAGGTCTCGATCGCCTTACCCGCTAACGAAGTTTGCCCCTGTTCAACAGCGCCCATTGCAACAGCACGATCGTCTTGGCATCGAAGATCTCGCCGGTTTCGATCATTGCCGCGGCCGCGTCGAGCGGGACTTCGAGGACCTCGATATCCTCGTGCTCTTCGTCCAGGCCGCCGCCTTCCGCCACGCGGTCGGCAGTGTCGATGAGGGCTGCGAAGAAGTGGACGACCTCGGTGACGGCGCCCGGCGAGGTATAGGATTTGAACAGGAAGCGTGCATCACGCAGGCGATAACCGGTCTCCTCCATCGCCTCGCGACGGATCGCCGCCTCGGGATGATCATCATCGAGAAGGCCGGCCGGTACCTCGATTGTCCAGGCGGGATCGCCGTTGAGATGAACAGGGAGGCGGAACTGGCGGACGAGCACGACAAGGTCGCGCCTGGGATCATAAAGCAGGATGCAGGCGGCGGGCGTGCGGTGATAGACTTCCCGCTTCAACCGCTGGGTTGCGCCCTTGCGGTCGATATAATCGAGCAGGTAGCTGGCGAGCCGCGTCCACCCATTCGACAGAGTTTGCTCGCCGGCAATCTTCACGCGTGATGTCGGCTGCGTCATGCTGCGTCCTTGCGAAGCCAGACCTTGTTGTCGTGCACGGCCGCCCCGCCATAGGGCGCGACGGGGTCGGCGCCGGTCAAGACATTGATGCCCTCGCCATCGACATGCGCCTTGTTCTGCCAGAGCCCCTCGGTGATCAGCACGCCGGATTTCACCTCGGTGGTGATGCGGGCATGGATGCGCAGATCGCCGCGGCTGTTGCCGATGCGGACAAGGTCGCCATGGGCGATGCCATTGGCTTCGGCGTCGGCCGGATTGATCATCACCTCGGGGCGCCCTTCCTTTTGGCGAGAGGTCTTGGTCTCGGAGAAGCTCGAATTCAGGAAGTTGCGGGCGGGCGACGTGGCCAGCCGGAAAGGATGCTCGGGATCGGCGACTTCGATGACATCGACCTGATCGGGGAAGGCCGGAAGCTCGGCATGCGGCCCGAGCACGCCGATGGCGGCCGGCGGCTTGTTCGGCGCCGGCTGATTGATCCAGTCCGGGCGAAAGTGGAACTTGCCATCCGGATGGGCAAAGCCGTTCAGATAATGCGCCTCCTCGAAGGCGGGCTGGCGATCGAACCATTTGTGTTCGAGGAAATGCTCATAATCCGGCAGGCCGCTCGATTCGAGAATGCGGTCGACCATCTCGCGGGCGGTGAAGCCGAAGCCGGGACGATCGGCGACGCCGAGGCGTTTGGCCAGTTCCTCGATGACAAAGAGATTGGTGCGCACAGTCGGCGGCGGCTCGACCAGCTTCGGCCCCAGCAGGATATGGTTCTGGCCGCCGGCCCGGTAGATATCGTCATGCTCGACGAACATCGTCGCCGGAATGACGATATCGGCGATCTCAGCCGTTTCGGTCATGAACTGCTCGTGGACGGCGACGAAGAGGTCGTTGCGGGCAAAGCCGCGTCTGACGAGGCGCTGCTCGGGGGCGATGTTGGCGGGATTGGTGTTCTGGATCAGCATCGCCGTCACCGGGCCTCGATGACGGAGCGCCACCGCATCACCGGTCAGCACCCGGCCGATCTGCGACTGGTCGAGCATGCGGATATCGGCATCCCTCATCGACCGGCCGGTCAGTTCGGCGCTGTTCATGCGGAAAATATCGCTGTTCGAATGGAAGGCGCCGCCGCCTTCATATTGCCAGGAGCCGAGAACGGTGGCGATCGAGGCGGCCGCATGCATGGCGACCGCGCCGTTGCGCTGGCGGGTGAAGCCATAGCCCAGGCGGAAGAAGGTCTTCTTCGTGGTGCCGACGAGGCTGGCGAAGGCTTCGATTTCCTCGACCGAAAGACCGGTGATGGCGGCGGCCCATTGCGGCGTCCTGGTTTTCAGATGCGCTTCGAGACCCTCGGGATCGTCGGCATACCGCGCCATATAATCACGGTCGGCATGGCCGTCGCGGAAGGCGATGTGCATGACAGCGCAGGCGAGTGCTGCATCGGTACCCGGCCTGACGATCAACGCCATGTCGGCCTGCTTCATCGTCGGATTGTCGTAAATGTCGATGACGACGATCTTGGCGCCGCGCTCCTTGCGCGACTTGATGGCGTGGGTCATCACATTGACCTGCGTCGAGACCGCGTTGGTGCCCCAGATGACGACGCAATCGGTGCGGCCCATCTCGCGCGGATCGGGACCACGCAGCGTGCCGGTCGCCATGGTGAAGCCGGTCCAGGCGGGGTTGGTGCAGATCGAGGAGAAGAAGCCGGAGTAACGCTTGGCATGACGCAGACGATCGATCGAATCGCGCTGCACCCAGCCCATGGTGCCAGCGTAGAAATAGGGCCAGATCGCCTCGCTGCCGTCCCTCGCCTCGGCCTTCACAAAGGCTTCGGCGATTTCATCCAGCGCATCGTCCCAGGAAATCTGCTGCCACTGCCCTGCCCCCTTGGCGCCGGCGCGGCGCAAGGGATGCATCAGGCGGTCGGGATGGTAGAGCCGCTCGGCATAACGGGCGACCTTGGCGCAGATGACGCCCGACGTGTAGGAATGGTCATTGGCGCCGCGCACGCGGCCGATGCGGCCATCCTCTGATATATCGACCTCCAGCGCGCAGGTGGAGGGACAGTCATGCGGACAGGCGGTGTGACCCACCCTGTTGTCCGGCTTTTCTGATTTGGCGTGGATGGGGGTCGCAATGTTCATGGCATTTGTATATTCCAAGGCCTGCACGGCCAAAAGCCACAAAAGCTCGCCATGACGCGAATTCATACGGACATCAGCGAAAATGAACTACCGCCATATCTACCACGCGGGCAACTTTGCCGATGTGCTGAAACATGCCGTGCTGGCGCGGCTGATCCGCTACATGCAGAAGAAGGATGGGGCGTTCCGCGTGCTCGACACGCATGCCGGCATCGGCCTCTACGACCTCTCCTCCGAGGAAACGCAGAAAACCGGCGAATGGCTCGAGGGCATCGGCAAGCTGATGGAGGCCGAGCTCGGACCTCAGGTTTCCGAACTGCTCGAGCCCTACCTCTGGGCAATCCGCGAACTCAACCCAGAGGGCGGCATCCGCTTCTATCCTGGATCGCCGAAACTTGCGCGCATGCTGTTCCGCCCGCAGGACCGGCTGTCGGCCATGGAACTGCACCCGGAGGACTTTATCAGGCTGCATCGGCTGTTCGAGGGCGATCACCATGCCCGCATCACCGAGCTCGACGGTTGGCTGGCACTCGGCGCGCATCTGCCGCCGAAGGAGAAGCGCGGCATCGTGCTCGTCGATCCGCCCTTCGAGGAAGAGGATGAATATCAGCGTCTGGCCGAAGGGTTGGAAAAGGCCTACCGGCGTTTTCCCGGCGGCACCTATTGCCTGTGGTATCCACTGAAGAAGGGCGCGCCGATCAAGGAATTCCACGAGAGGCTGCAGGCGCTCGACATCCCGAAAATGCTCTGCGCCGAACTCGTGGTTCGCAGCGACCGCGGCACTACCGGATTGACGGGCTCAGGCCTCGTCATCGTCAACCCGCCCTTCACGCTGAAGGACGAGCTGCACCAATTGCTGCCCGCATTGAAGGACCATCTGGCGCAGGACCGTTTTGCCTCGCACCGCGCCTTCTGGCTGCGCGGCGAGAACAAGGCCATAAAGGACGATAGCTAACTACAGCACCGCGCGTCTTTTCAGACGCGCAAAGACGCCGTAGCACTTTGAATTTGCGCATAATCCTTTCCGAAAATCGATTTCGATTTTCGGGGTTATGCGCTAGCTTCGCGGATAGTCCGCGCCGCAATCCACAATCTCATCAGGTGTCCCATGAAGCTCCTTTGTTCGCCCGCCTCGCCCTATTCCAACAAGGTGCGGATGGCCGCGCATTTTCTGGAGCTGGAGTTGAACGCCATCCGGGTCGACACCAATACCGGACCGGCGATCCTGGTGGATAACAATCCGCTCGGCAAGATTCCGACGCTTCTGACCGATGACGGGCTCTCGATCTATGACAGCGTGGCGATCATGCATTATTTCGACCGGCTGACGAAGGGTGGGCTCTACCCCTCCAAGAAGGGCAAGCGCACGGATGCGGAAATCCTCGAGGCGCTCTGCGACGGCATCTGCGACTGCCTGCTGGCGATCGTCTATGAGCGGCGCTTCCGCGACGAGGAAAAAGTTCACCAGCCGTGGATCGACCGGCAATGGAAGAAGGCGACGAGCGGGCTCGCGCATCTGAGCGCCAATCCGCCGAAGCTCGGCAAGAAGCTCAGCGGCGGGCATTTCGCGCTGGCCGCGACGCTCGATTATCTTGAACTGCGCTTCAAGGACCAGTGGGAGGCCGATCATGCGCCGCTCACCGACTGGCTGCGGCAGTTCGGCAAGAAATTCCCTACCCATAACGAGCTCAAGTCCCAGGGCTGAGTGTGCTCAAAGCGCACGGCTGAACGACCGGACCAACAAGCGGACAGCAAAAAGCCGGGCGATGAGCCCGGCTTTTCATGCTTGAACGGTTTGTCCGGCTTAGAACTTGACGCCGATACCGAGCTTGACGCTGTTCTCGTCGTAACCGCGCGAGAAGCTGCCGGAGTCGAGGTCGTAGTCCTTGCTCTGGTAGTCGGTGTAACGATATTCCAGGCGCGTCGTGATGTTGTTGGTCACGAAGGCTTCGACGCCGGCGCCGACCGTATAGCCGAAGTTCGTCTTGCTTTCGTCCGAGGTGTCGTCGGAAACCTTGACGTCGCCGATCGCCAGACCGGCCGTGCCGTAGAGCAGGAAGGGGTTCATGTCGTAGCCGACGCGGCCACGGACGGAGCCGTTCCAGCCATACTTGTTCTTGACGCCGCCCGAGGAGACGTCGTCGCCGCTGTAGCCGAGGTCGGATTCAACGCCGTAGACGATCTGGCCCGCCTGCCAGTTGTAGCCGGTGAAGACCTGGCCGCCGAAACCATAGGTGTGGCGGTCGGAACCGAAGTCACCCATGTTGTAGGTGCCGGCGCCGCCGAGGTAGAAGCCTTCCCAGTTTCCTGCCGGCTTGACCGGAGCGTCCTGGGCAACCGGCGCTTCCGGAACCTGGTCGACGGCATCGGCCGCCTGAGCTACCGAGACGCCCGCAATTGCAAAAACGGAGGCCATGAGGCCAGCAATGAGTACACGCATACTTAGTCTCCTTTCAGTCCCGCGCCGCTTGTCATCTGTCTATCAGTGAAGCATTGGCGGGATATTGCCAGATGTCCCTTCCGGATCGAGACTGAAATTGGAACTCAAATGCGGATTTGAAAGAGCCAAATTGTGATATCATTGTGGCAGCCGCATGGCTGAAATTCGATGTTGCTTTGACGCAACATACACTTCATTAACCCTACCGAAGAGTTAAACTTAAAATACTTATTTTAGTAAATCGCATTCTTAAATAATACATAGAATATCTCGCTCGGGGACGCAACCGCAACGGCCTATTTATATAATCTCCGCCGGCCCCTATATAGTCTGCAGGCAGACTCGCGGGATCAGAAAGCAAGATTTTGAACGACGAAAGACTTCGCACGGCCCTTATAACAGGGTCAGCTAAGAGAATAGGACGGGCAATCGCCGAAGACCTTGCTGCAAATGGCTTTTCCGTCGCGATCCACGCGAACGGCTCCATTGGTGAAGCCGAAGAGCTGGTGGCGGAATTGCGGCGGAAGGGATATCGGGCAGCCGCCTTGCAGGCCGACCTGACCGATATCGGCGAAACCGGCGCGTTGGTCGCGAAGGCGTCGGAAGCACTCGGGCCGCTCGATCTGCTCGTCAATAATGCGTCGGTCTTCCAGCATGATTCAGCGCGTAGTTTCAATGCCGCCACCTGGGCATTGCACTTCGACCTGCATGTACGTGCGCCCTCTATCCTTGCGGCGGCCTTCGCGCAGCAGATGCCCGTTGCGGCATCGGGGCTGATCGTCAATATCATCGACCAGCGGGTTTGGGCGCTGAGGCCCAGCTTCTATTCCTATACCCTCTCCAAATCCGCGCTGTGGACGGCGACGCAGACGCTTGCACAGGCATTGGCGCCACGCATCCGCGTCAATGCCGTCGGCCCCGGTCCCTCGATGCCGAGCGAGCGGCAGGCGATGGAGGACTTCCAAGCGCAGGTCTCAGCCCTTATCTTGCAGCGAGGGCCGGCGCTCGAGGAATTCGGACAAACGATTCGCTTCCTTTACGACACGCCCTCGATCACCGGCCAGATGATTGCCCTCGACGGCGGCCAGCACCTCGCCTGGCAGACGCCCGATGTGGCGGAGATTACGGAATGAACGGACGAAAGCTGCCGGATGGCGGCGTTCTCTACGACGAGACGGATGAGAACGAAGACGATATCGAGGTGGAAGGCGATGTTTCCGCCGCCGCTCCGCTTGCCGCAGCCGTCGACTGGAATGCCGGCAGCCTCAATGAAACCGGGCTCATCGGCGCGGAACTGATCGGTGAATTCGTCAAGCGGCTGCCGAACAGCCCGGGCGTCTACCGCATGTTCAATGCCGAGGGCGACGTGCTTTATGTTGGCAAGGCGCGCAGCCTGAAGAAGCGCGTCGGCAATTACGCCGTCGGCCGCGTGCACTCCAACCGCATCGCCCAGATGGTGCGCCAGACGGCGAACATGGAATTCGTGACGACGCGCACGGAAACCGAAGCGCTGCTTCTGGAAGCGAATCTGATCAAACGCTTGCGGCCGCGCTTTAACGTATTGCTGCGCGACGACAAGTCCTTCCCCTACATCCTCATCACCGGCGACCACCGGGCGCCTGCGATTTTCAAGCATCGCGGTGCGAGAGCGCGAAAGGGCGACTATTTCGGACCTTTCGCTTCGGCCGGCGCTGTCGGGCGGACGATCAATTCGCTGCAGCGCGCCTTCCTGATTCGCACCTGCACCGACAGCGTCTTCGAAACGCGGACGCGACCCTGCCTGCTCTACCAGATCAAGCGCTGTTCCGGGCCCTGCACGCATGAGGTCAGCGACGAGGGTTATGGCGAACTGGTGCAGGAGGCGAAGGACTTCCTGTCCGGCAAGAGCCAGAAGGTGAAGTCGCATATGGCCGAGGCCATGAACCAGGCGGCCGAGGACCTCGATTTCGAGCGGGCGGCGATCTATCGTGATCGCCTGGCGGCACTTTCGCATGTGCAGAGCCACCAGGGCATCAATCCGGCCGGCGTCGAAGAGGCTGATGTTTTCGCCATCCACCATGAGGGCGGCGTTTCCTGCATCCAGGTGTTCTTCTTCCGCACCGGACAGAACTGGGGCAATCGCGCCTATTTCCCGAAGGCCGATCCGCAGCTTTCGAGCGCCGAAGTGCTGAACTCCTTCATGGCGCAGTTCTACGACGACAAGCCGGTGCCGAAGCAGATCATGCTGTCGGAAACGGTCGAAGAGTTGGAGCTGCTCGCTGCCGCACTCAGCGAAAAGGCCGGCCACAAGGTTTCCATCCTCGTGCCGCAGCGCGGCGAGAAGCGCGATCTGGTCGATCATGTCGTCGGCAATGCACGCGAGGCGCATGGGAGAAAGCTCGCCGAAACGGCGTCGCAGTCGCGGCTGCTCGAGGGTTTCAAGGAAACGTTCGGGCTTTCCTATGCGCCGCAGCGCATCGAGATCTACGACAACTCGCATATCATGGGCACCAATGCCGTCGGCGGCATGGTGGTCGCGGGGCCGGAAGGCTTCGTCAAGAACCAGTACCGCAAGTTCAACATCAAATCGACCGACATCACGCCCGGAGACGACTTCGGCATGATGAAGGAGGTGATGACACGGCGTTTCTCGCGGCTGATCAAGGAGGAAGGCATTCCAGACCGGACGGTGCAGGTGGCCACACCCGACGCCGCCGACATGCCCTTCCCCACCTGGCCCGATGTGATCCTGATCGACGGCGGCCAGGGGCAAATGACGGCGGTGCGCGCCATCCTTGCCGAACTCGGCATCACCGACAGCGTCACGGCGATCGGCATCGCCAAGGGCGTCGACCGCGACGCCGGGCGCGAACGTTTCTTTCCGCCGGGGCGCGAGAGCTTCACGCTGCCGCCGCGCGATCCGGTGCTCTACTTCATCCAGCGCCTGCGCGACGAAGCGCATCGTTTCGCGATCGGCTCACACCGGGCCCGGCGCAAGAAGGAAATGATCAAGAACCCGCTCGACGAGATCGGCGGCATCGGCCCATCGCGCAAACGGGCGCTGCTCCAGCATTTCGGGACGGCGAAGGCGGTTTCGCGCGCCGCCCTGTCCGACCTGATGGCGGTGGAAGGCATATCCGAAGCGGTCGCCAAGCAGGTCTATAATCATTTCCACGACGACGCCGCGAAATAACCGGCCTCCGTCGCAAATTCCACGCAAAGGCGGTGAAAAGACAGAAAGAATGTTGACGGTCCGCGGCCAAAGCCGTCATCTACCGCATCGGCCCGAAAATCGGACTCGATTTTCGGAAAGCACGATGCGCAGGTTCAAAATGTTACAGCGTCCTTTGCGCGCCTCAGAAAGACGCGCGGCGCTGTAACGGCGCATCAATTCAGAGAAACGATCCCATGGCATCGCGTGCGTACAGCATTCCCAATCTTCTGACCTACGGCCGCATCCTCGCCGTGCCGCTGATCGTTCTCTGCTTCTTCATCGAGGGCAGGCTGTCGATCAGCAACACGGCGCGCTGGGTGGCGCTGTGGATCTTCGTCATCGCTTCGCTCACCGATTTCCTCGACGGCTATCTCGCACGCATCTGGAACCAGACGTCGAATATCGGCCGCATGCTCGATCCGATCGCCGACAAGCTGCTGGTCGCCTCGATCCTGCTGCTGGTCGCGGCCGACCAGACGATTGCCGGCTGGTCGATCTGGGCGGCGATCACCATTCTTTGCCGCGAGATCCTGGTGTCGGGACTGCGCGAATATCTGGCGGCGCTGAAGGTCAGCGTACCGGTGACACGGATCGCCAAATGGAAGACGACGCTGCAGCTGGTCGCCATCGCCTTCCTCCTCGCCGGCCCGGCCGGTGACGAGATCTTCCCCTATACGACGCAGACCGGCATTGCGCTGCTGTGGATCGCCGCACTGCTGACCATCTATACTGGCTATGATTATTTCCGCGCCGGGCTGAAACATATCGTGGATGACGAGGAATGACGCGGCTTGTCTATTTCGCATGGGTGCGCGAGCGCATCGGCAAGGGAGAAGAGGAGATCGACCTCCCCTCCTCCGTCGTCACCGTCGCCGATCTTCTGAATCATTTGAAGACGCTCGGCGAAGAATATGAGACCGCACTTCAATATCCCGAGGTGATCCGCGTGGCGCTCGACATGGAGCATGTCGAGCATGACGAACCGATCGGCGCCGCACGGGAGATCGGGATATTTCCGCCGATGACGGGGGGATGAAGCGGTGATGGTGGTGTCGTATCGATACCCCCCTCCGCCCTCTCCATACCTCCCGCTACGGCATCAAAACAGTCGGGGATGTTATCATGACCGTTACCCCCACCATCCGCGTTCAACACGAAGACTTCGACCTGCAGACCGAGGTCGATCTGCTCTCCAAAGATAAAGCCGGTATCGGCGCCGTCGTCACTTTTTCCGGTCTCTGCCGCGATGAAAGCGGTACGCTGGCGGCCCTCGAACTGGAGCATTATCCCGGCATGGCGGAGGCGGAGATACGGCGCATCGGCGATCTTGCCATAACGCGTTTCGGACTTCTCGGCCTGACCGCCATCCACCGCTACGGCAAGATCGCGGCCGGCGAGAATATCGTCCTGGTCGTCGCAGCCGCACCGCACCGGCAGGCGGCGTTCGACGGCGCCAATTTCGTCATGGATTTCCTGAAGACCGCCGCCCCCTTCTGGAAGAAGGAACATGGCAAGGATGGCGCTACGGGCAACTGGGTCGCGGCGAAAGACGCCGACGATACGGCGCGCGACAAGTGGAAATGATCAGAGCACGACGCGCTCCCTGCGGCTCATGACCAGGAGCAGGACAAGCAGCGAGAAGATGACGAGATCCCGCCAGACGAAGGGGCCGTAGGCGCCCCACAAGGTTTCGACGACGGCAAGCCCGGCAGCGCCACCGGCCGAGCGCAGCGGATCGGAGTAGCCGCCGACGGCAGCGATCAGCAGCACCTTCAGCCCGAACATCAGGCCGGCGCCAAAATCCATCGAGCCGTAATAGAAGGTGGCGAGGATGCCGCAGAGGGTGGCGACGAGGGCCGCGGCAGCATAGGCGCCGAGAAAGACGCGATCGGCGCTGGTGCCGCAGAGTTCGGCGGCCAAGGGATCGTCGGTGACGGCGCGCCAGACGCGGCCCCAAGCCGTGCGCCTGAGGATCAGCGCACCCACCGCGACGATGGCGCACATCAGCGCGGTGTCGATCAGCTGGATATAGGTGAGCGTCACCTTGAACAGGCCGTCGCTCCAGAAGACGACCGTGTCGTTCAGGAACGGCGGCAGCCAGATGCCGTGGCTATTGGCGGCAAGCCGGGCTGTCTCCATCAGCACGATCATCATGCCGAGGGCGGCGACGATGACCGTATTCGGCGATTTGCTGACCAGCGGCAGCATGATCGAGCGGCCGATCCAGAGGCCCGCCGCCAGCGAATAGACGATGGAAGCGCCGGCGCCGATGGCAAGAGCCGCCGGCAGCACCAGCCAGAACCTGACATAGGCGAGTTCGGTGAAGAGCAGCAGAATCTGGCCGGCGAAGGCAAAGATCGCCCCATAGGTGATGTCGGCCCGCTTCGTCACGCCGAAGGCCACGGCATAACCGAAGGCGAGTGCGGCATAGAGGGCAGCGAGCGGAACCGCATTCGCCAGCTGCTGCAGAAGATAGGCCATTCCAGACACTCCGCGTCCGCAAAATTATAACTGGTAAAACCTATTTTGCCAGTTATAATTTCAATATGAGCTTTTCCTGGACCCCTCACCGCTTTGCCGGCGGCGCACTGGCGCTTGATGTCGCCAACAGCGTCGTTCTGCGCCACGATGCTACGCGGCGGATCGATCGCTTCGCAGTCAGCGATCAGATGCGGAGTTTTCCGCGCGCGGCAGCCGAATTCTGCGCCGAACGCGCCCTCTTCGGCGACATCGCGCCGGTGGCGGCGGAAAACGAGGCGGATTTCATCGCGCTGCGGGAAGAGATCGACCTCTATTTCCGCAAGCGTATACTCGATGGCGGCAACGACCAACTGCTGGCCGGGCTGTTGGAAGCCTTGGCGAAGACATTGCGCGACCCAAGCCCCGGCAGCCTGGCCTCGGCTACTGCCCATTCGGTGCTACGGCTGATCGCCATGCCGGATCCGGAGCGGATGAAGATCTGCGGAAATTGCGGCTGGCTGTTCATCGATCGCAGCAAGAACCGGAGCCGGGCCTGGTGCGACATGGCGGTCTGCGGCAACCGCGCCAAGGCCAATCGGCACTATCGCCGCAAGAAGGAGGAGACGCCATGAGGAATTATTGGATCGTGATGGCGGTCACTGTCGGGCTGCTGTCCGCCTGCCAGCGCCAGGCGGAAAATCTGGTCGAGGTCACCGGCCATCTCTTCGTCTTCAACTATCGGGTGGCGAGCGCCACTTATCTGCTGACGCTGAAGAAGACAGGACCCATTCCCGACGGTTCGGTGATCATCGCCGAATTCGAAAATCCTGAAGGTGGCGATCCGCTGGTACTGAACCAGAAGATCTACCCGATCGACGACAAGATCGCGCTGCAGAGCGAGAACCTGCACTGTGTGCGCAAGGACCGCCCCTATTCCGTGAGTGTCCGGCTGGTCGACAAGGACGGCAAGGTGCTGCAGGAATTGAAAACGCAGTTCCGTTCCGACCTCGACCAGACCGTCCTGCCGAGCAAACCGCTCGTTATCGGCGCGCTTTATGAAAAGAGCCCTGAGGTCTTCAAGCCTGACGGCAGCGTCGATTTCTCCAATACCGATAAATGCCCGGCATAGAAACAAGGGCACATAGAAAAAGCCGGAGCAGAGCCCCGGCTTTCAAGAGTCAATTCAAGGTGTTCGGCACGAATGCCGACGTAAGGCCTCAGCCGACGATTTCGGTGTCGGAGAACCAGTACTTGATTTCCTGGGCGGCCGTTTCCGGAGCATCCGAGCCGTGAACGGAGTTTTCGCCGATCGACAGGGCGTGAACCTTGCGGATCGTGCCTTCGTCAGCGTTTGCCGGGTTGGTCGCGCCCATGATCTCGCGGTTCTTAAGGATCGCGCCTTCGCCTTCCAGCACCTGGACGACGGTCGGGCCGGAGGTCATGCCTTCGACCAGTTCGCCGAAGAAGGGACGGTCCTTGTGAACGGCGTAGAAGCCTTCGGCTTCGCGGCGGCTCATCCAGACGCGCTTGGAGGCGACGACGCGCAGACCGGCATCTTCGAGCATCTTGGTGATGGCGCCCGTCAGGTTGCGCTTGGTTGCATCCGGCTTGATCATCGAGAAGGTGCGTTCAATCGCCATAGTCAAATCCTCTGTTTTCTCGGGAAAAGTGGGCGGTCTTTACCCGCCCCAACGCCCGAAAACAAGGGGTCGGCGGCAATTTCACGCCGCTGTCACAGTCCTGCCGCGGCTTTGGTGAAGATCGAGGCAGCGTTCGAACCAGCCCATGACCGGATCGGCGGCGGCCAGCATGGCGAGACCGGCGGAGACACGCAGCCATTGCAGCGCGCCGAAGACGATATAGTCGGCAAACAGCGGCGTCTGCCCGCCGATGAAGGGCTGGAACTTCAGCATGTGGCGGAGCGGCTCCAGCTTGGCGCCGAAGGAAGCCTTCTCCGCTTCGCTATCGGCGGCAACCACTTCCAGCGGCTTGCCCAGCCTGACCTCACGGCTTTCGCGGAAATAGGCCTTGTCGCCCTCGTCGAGGTTCGCGTGGATATCGAGAAGGGCAATGCGCATGATCGCCGGATGGATGATCATCTGCGAATAGCCTTCGACCATGCGCGATAGCGCCTTGCCGCCCTCGCCGCCAAACAGCGACGGCCGCTCGGGATAGGCCTCCTCCAGATAGAGGGCGATGTCGAAACTGTCGGGGATCAGCCGGCCGTTGTCATCGAGCACCGGCACGGTCGGCGACACGCCGCCGCCGATCGCGCGGATGCGGGCGTAGGTCGTCGGAATCTCCTCGAAATCGAGCCCTTTATGCGCCAGCGCCATCACCGCCTTCCAGCAATGGGGAGAAAAGAAGCGCCGCTCGTCGGCACCGCAGAGGGAATAGAGGGCTCTGGTCATGACAGTCCTTTCGAGATCACGGCTGCATCCATTCCATGACAGAAAGCGCCGGCGATCAAATCAGGAAATTTCATGGGCATATCACTGCGATTTCGGGGAAACCGGGCTAGACTGCAGCGACCAATCCGGGAGGGAGTGAATGCTCAGACATTACAGGATGTTCGCCGCCTATAATCGCTGGGCCAACACGCAAGTCTACGCGGCCGCGGCCGAACTCAGCGATGCAGACTTCCGCAGCAATCGCGGCGCCTTCTTCGGCTCGCTGCATCGCACGCTCAATCATCTGCTCGTCGCCGACCGGATATGGATGAAGCGCTTCACCGGCACCGGCAATGCGCCGACGACACTCGATGCCGTGCTCTTCGAAGAGCTGGATGCGCTGGCCGCCGCCCGCAAAGCGGAGGATGAGCGGATCATTGCCTGGACGAGCATGCTGGACGAGAAAACCCTCGCCGGCGACTTCACTTATGTCACGGCGGTACAGCCGGTCGAGATCACCCAGCCGCTGACATCGGCGCTCACGCATTTCTTCAACCACCAGACCCATCATCGCGGCCAGTGCCATATGACGCTGACGGCACTCGGCAAGCCGAGTCTCACGCTGGATCTCATCTACTTCCTGCGCAACGAGGGCCGCGAGTGGATGTAAGATCCGATCCAAATTAAAAGCGAGGACATGATGTCATCCAAAACCGCTCGCACTTTCGGCATCATGCTCCGGCGATCAACACTGAATTAACCGCCTTTGCCGGTTCCGCCGTCGATCCAGAGCTTTCCGATTGAAAATTCAGCCTCTTTTAAAAGCTTGCGGGCATAGCGGGATGTGAGAGATGTGGCCGGGCTGCGAGGGATCGTCATGCAGAATGCAAGCGCAAACGCACTGGTGCCGCGCGAGACCGCGCGTCCGGCGCCGATGGCGGATATTCAGAAGATTGCCCAGCACATGGCGCGCCTCAACGTTGCCGCGCTGCCGCGCAACTATGAACTCTTCCATGAAGCGATCGTCGGGCTCAATGCCGGCCTTGCGCAGGATATTGCAGCACTCGGGCCGCAACCGCAGCAGCCGATGCTCGACGAACTCGGCCTGAAATACCGCCTCGTCGGCCATTGCGGACTGGCGGGGGAGACCTCACGCAACGAGGCGAGCCGGATGCTGCGCGAGGTGGCGGAAAGGCTTGCCGAAGGGCTGAAGCACAAGAACGCCTTTGCCCGCGCCTGCGGGACGATCCTGAAATCCGTTTCCGGCAACGACGACCAGAGCCTTGCCGCCTTCCTCGGCGAGATCGACTATCTCACCGCCTCGCTGACGACAGTGCTGTCGGCGGAGATGGAAATCGGCGTCAGGCTGCAGGATGACATCAGGGTGCTGGAAACGCTGGAACGCGGCATTTCGGCGATGCAATCGGCCACTGTGGCCGACAGGATCACCGGGCTTCCGAACCGCATCGCGCTGAACCGGACGATATCAGATCTCTACGCGCGCGAAGAGGGTGCCGCCGGCAGCGCGCTGATGATGGTCGATATCGACAATTTCACCGATCTCAACGACAGATACGGGACCCAGACGGGCAACAAGCTTCTGAAGAAGCTCGCCGGCCTCTTCCGCAAATGCGTCAAGAAGAACGATTTCATCGCCCGCACCGAGGCCGACGAATTCGCCCTGCTGTTTTCCCATGTCGGCATGCAGGATGCGATCACGATCGCCGAGCGCCTGCGCACCTCCGTCGAGGACAATCTCGTCTTCGCGACATCCGATAAGGCCGATCCCGGTAGGCTCACCATTTCGATCGGCGTGGCGCTCAGCACCGATGCGGCAACGCCCGGGCAGTTGCAGGCCAATGCCCGTGTGGCGCTTCTCGCCGCGCAGTCGAACCCCCGACAACCGGTGCAGGCTTTCGGCCGCTGAGGCGTACAAGTCTCTTGCGGCAGGCAAAGCACTCTTGCCTTGGCGAGCGCTTTCGGCCAAAACGCCGGCCATGATCACGCTCACCGACATTTCCGCCCGCATTGCAGGCCGCCTGCTTCTCGACAATGCCAGCATTTCGCTGCCTTCGGGCACGAAGGCAGGGCTGGTCGGGCGCAACGGCGCCGGCAAGTCCACGCTGTTTCGCGTCATTACCGGCGATCTCGGCTCGGAGACCGGATCGGTGTCGATCCCCAAGGCCGCACGCATCGGCCAGGTGGCGCAGGAAGCACCGGCGACCGAAGACGCGCTGATCGAGATCGTGCTTGCCGCCGACAAGGAACGCACGGCCCTGGTGACCGAGGCGGAGACGGCGACCGATCCGCACCGCATCGCCGAAATCCAGATGCGTCTCGTCGATATCGACGCGCATTCGGCCGAGGCGCGCGCAGCGAGCATTCTTGCCGGCCTCGGTTTCGACCAGGCGGCGCAGGCCCGTCCCGCCTCCTCCTTCTCCGGCGGCTGGCGCATGCGCGTCGCCCTTGCGGCCGTGCTGTTTTCCGAGCCGGATCTGCTGCTGCTCGACGAGCCGACCAACTATCTCGACCTCGAAGGCACGCTGTGGCTGGAAGATTATGTCCGCCGCTATCCGCACACCGTCATCATCATCAGCCACGATCGCGACCTCCTGAACAATGCGGTCAATGCGATCGTCCATCTCGACCAGAAGAAGCTGACCTTCTATCGCGGCGGCTACGACCAGTTCGAGCGGCAGAAGGCCGAAGCCGACGAGCTGCAGACCAAGGCGAAGGCCAAGAACGACGCCGCGCGCAAACATCTGCAGAGCTTCATCGATCGCTTCAAGGCCAAGGCCTCCAAGGCCCGCCAGGCGCAGTCACGCGTCAAGGCGCTCGAGCGCATGGGAACGGTTGCCGCGGTAATCGAGGATCATGTCCAGCCGATCACCTTTCCCGAGCCGGAAAAGCAGCCGGCCTCGCCGATCGTCGCGATCCAGAGCGGCGCCGTCGGCTACGAGCCCGGCAATCCGATCCTGAAGAACCTCAATCTGCGCATCGACAATGACGATCGCATCGCCCTGCTCGGCTCGAACGGCAACGGCAAATCGACCTTTGCCAAATTCATCTCAGGAAGACTTGCACCCGAGAGCGGCGAAGTGAAGCTGGCGCCGAGCCTGAAGATCGGCTTCTTCGCGCAGCACCAGCTCGACGACCTCATTCCCGAGCAGTCGCCGGTGGAACATGTGCGCCGGCTGATGCCCGGTGCGCCTGAGGCCAAGGTGCGCGCCCGCGTCGCCCAGATGGGGCTTGCGACCGAGAAGATGGCGACGGCCGCCAAGGATCTTTCCGGCGGCGAAAAAGCCCGGTTGCTGATGGGGCTTGCCGCCTTCCATGCGCCGAACCTGCTGATCCTCGACGAGCCGACCAACCACCTCGACATCGACAGCCGCCGCGCGCTGATCGAGGCGCTGAACGATTACGAAGGCGCCGTCATCCTGATCTCGCATGATCGCCATCTGATCGAGGCGACGGTCGACCGGCTGTGGCTGGTCAATGGCGGTACGGTGACGACCTTCGAAGGCGATATGGACGAGTATCGCGACCTGATCGTCACATCCGGTAAAAAAAAAGAAGAAAAGCCGCAGCTAACTGAAGAGGCGACGTCGAAGGCCGACCAGCGCAAGCTCAATGCCGAACGTCGCGCCTCGCTGACCCCACTCAAGAAAAAGATCAACGAAATCGAATCCTTGACAGCGAAACTGGAGAAACAGATTCAGGCGCTTGACGCGGAACTTGCAGATCCCGCCCTTTATGAAAAGACACCGGCCAAGGCCGCCGAGAAGGCAAAACAGCGCGGCGAAGCGGCGGCAAAACTGGCTGCCGCCGAGGAAGACTGGCTGATGCTTTCGGCCGAATACGAAGAAGCGATGGCGGGATAGCCACAGGCCTTAGAACAGGATGCCGTCCGAAAACGCGCACACTTTTCGGCATCATGCTCTGGCGAAAGCGTGGCGAAGTGCCGCGCATCGGCACAATTCTCGCCTGCATCAACCGATCGTTAACCATAATTCGAAAGGTTGTCTCAACATTCGTTACCGATTTGTTGAGCCCTTTCCATGTATCGTTTTTTTGTTCTGTCCTGCATGGCCCTCACGGCCACCCTTTCTGCCTGCAGCACCACCAGACAATCCGCGCCGGACACATCGATCAAGACCTCCTCGGTGATCGCACCCGAGGAGCGGAAGGTTGCCTATACCGGCGACGATGCGCCGCCGCGCATGACCGGCTGGCACCATCTGGCCGGGCGGACGCTGGAGGTTTCCTCGCTCGCCGATCTCAAGCTGCAGGACAAAGAAGTGATCCTGAGCTTCGACGACGGTCCGATCCCTGGCCGGACGGACAAGGTGCTGGCGATCCTCGACCAGTTCGGTGTCAAGGGCGCCTTCATGATGGTCGGCGAAATGGCCGAGATGCATCCGGCGCTCGCCCGCAAGGTCGCCGAGGACGGCAACACGATCGGCAGTCACACCTATGACCACGCCAATTTGAGTTCGCTGGATTTCGACGCGGCGATGGCCGAGGTGATCAAGGGCGAATTGGCGGTGACCAAGGCGACGGGGACGGATGTCTCCTTCTTCCGCTTCCCCTATCTGGCTGAGAGCCACAGGCTGCGCGCCGCGATCGCCCTGCGCGACATGGTGGTGATGGATGTCGACATCGACAGCAAGGACTATTTCAACACGACGCCGGTCTCCGTGACGCAGCGGACGATGGACCTGCTGCACAAGCGCGGCCGCGGCATCATCCTGATGCATGACATCCACAAACGCACGGCGACAATGCTACCAACCTTGCTTTCGGAACTCGAAACCGAAGGCTACAAGGTCGTGACGCTGAAATTCAAGAAGACGCCGATGCCGAACAACGTCCTTGCCTCGGCCGATTTCGTGACGATCCGCTAAGGCGGGTTGCACAGTCGGGATTAGCCGCAAGACGGCAGGAGTTCGGCCGAGCAAAATCCGTTTTTTGATGCCATTACCGGGCGGGAAGGTTGCCGATCAGCAACCCTCTCGTGCACAAGATTTTTCAACGAACGCGCCTATTTCAGAAAATAAAATCTACAAAATCCATCACAATGATGATTTTCTCTGAGACAGAACGTTCCTTCTCTCTCATCGGTTCCCTATGCCTTTCAAAGCCGTCCAGTTGCCGATTCGCGCAGGAAAGCGATGCGGTCAGCGTCCTTTTCTATCAGCGCGGAGAAGCATGGCCAATATTGCGCGGGAAGCCGACGTCCATCTCATCACCAGCCTTTCGGCCTCACCTCGAAGTGGCGCACATCCACGCCATAGCAGTCGAGCCAAAGAGCGCTGCAATTGCTCGAGGACCTGAACCGGTCCCTCCACCTTCCCAAGACGGAGCTCAAACATGTCACGCAAATTTCTCCCGAAGGCGCTCCTCGCCATGTCGATTGCCTTGCTGGCGGCAACGCAGGCATCGGCGGATGCCACGCTCGACCGCATCAAAGCCCGCGGCACCCTTACCGTTGGCGTCATCCTCTCGGGGGCGCCCTTCGGCTATATCGATCCGACATCGCAAACGCAGAAGGGATACAATCTCGATATTGCAAAAGCGCTCGCGGACGATCTTGGCGTCAAGCTGGAAACAGTCACCGTCACGCCCCCGAACCGGGTGCAATTTCTCCAGCAGGGCAAGGTCGATATCCTGATTGCGAACATGCAATATACCGAGGACCGCGCCAAAGTTCTTGATTGGGTGGCGACGCCGTATGATCGCAGCGGCGGTGCTGCCGTCGGACGCAAGGACAGCGGCCTGAAGGACTGGGCAGATCTCAAGGGAAAGCCGGTCTGCGTTTCGCAAGGGTCGAACTTCACGCAGCCGCTCATCGAACAATACGGCGCCGAGGTAAAGGGCTTGCCGAGCCAGCCGGAATCGCTGCTGGCGCTGCAGGGCGGCAATTGTGTCGCCGCCGTCCATGTCGGCGCAACCGTCGGCCTTCTGCTGGAGGACCGGCCCGAGGAGTGGAAGGACTACACTATTCTCTTCCCGACCGAACTGCTCCCTTCCGACTCGGTGATCTGGGTGCGAAAAGGCGAAAAGGAGACGGCCGAGGCACTCGATAAGTCGATCCGGCAGCTCCATACGTCAGGAAAGCTCCTGGAATTTGCGAAGGCAAACCGGCTCCGCAATACCGACTATCTCGAACAAGAGCGCAAGACCCTGTCGGCTGGCAAGTAAGACAGGTTACACTGGCGGATCGACATGCAGGACACCAGCATGACCAGCCTGTTCGTCAACCTGACGAACAGGCTTGGCCTTAACTACGAGTTCCTGGCGACGGGGTACGAGGCGCAGATATGGCGTGATGGTTTCATCACCACGCTCTATCTGATTGCCCTCTTGATCCCCGTCAGCCTGATTGCCGGGCTGCTGTTTGCCGCCTGCCTGACATCCGGCAAGCCCTGGCTATCGACGCCGGTCCGCGCTTTCGTGGAAATCACCCGAAACACGCCGACGCTGGTACAGTTGATGTTCAGCTTCCTCGTTCTCAATACATTCGTATCGAACCTGGTCGGCGGGACGCAGAACAATCCGCTCACACCCTTCTTTTGGGTGGTGGCGGTGGTCGGACTGCACATCGCCGCCTTGCATGCCGAGGCGATCCGCGCAGGTATCGAGGCGGTGCCGTCGGCCACGGTGGAAGCGGCGCGCGGCATCGGCTTCAGCGCGCTGCAGATCCTGCGTTACGTCGAAGTTCCCCTGGCATTGAGGGCATCGCTGCCCGCGATCGTCAACAATCTCATCAATCTCGTGAAGTTGACGACGGTGGGCAATGCGATTGCAGTCAGCGAGATTACCTATGCCTCGATCATGGTCTGGACGCAGCGCGACAACGTGGTGTCACTGATGATCGTCATTCTGCTGTTCTTCAGCATCATCAACCTTGCCGTTGCCCGCATCGGCCTGTGGGTGGAGCGCAAGCTCGCCATTCCGGGGTATGGCCTATGACGACTGCGGTACTTTCCGAGCAGCGCAGGAATGGTCGCCTGCTGCGCAATATCGGCTTTACGGCACTCCCGCTTGTTATCGTCCTCTGGTCGCTGACCGACCTGACGCTGGGGCGCGAACTGGTGACGTGGCTTCCCTATCTCGGCTCGGGCTTCATGATGAACGTCATCATCAGCCTGTGCGCGATGACGCTTGGAACGACCGTCGGAGCCGTGTTCGGCATACTGGAACTGGTTCCCTTCAAGCTGGTGCGCTACCCCATTGTCGCCTATGTGCAAGTCTTCCGCAATGCCCCGCATCTCGTGCTGATCTTCGCGACGACTTACATCTTTCCCTTCGAAATCGTGGTGGCCGGCAACTATCTGCCCTTCCCGGATTGGCTGAAGGCGGTGATCGGCCTTGCCATACCGGCCAGCGCCTATGTGGCCGAGATCACCCGCGGCGCCGTCCTTTCGATCCCGACCACGCAATGGGAAGCGGCAAAGGGGCTCGGTTTTTCGCGCGGCCAGGCCTTGCGCTGGATCATCTTGCCGCAATGCCTGCGGCGCTCGCTGCCGCCATGGATGAACATATTGGCCTCCATTACCATGGGCACGTCGCTCGCCTCGCTGGTTGGCGTGCACGAACTGTTGCATGCAGCAACCGATGCCAGCACATCCGTGCGCCGCCTCGATTTCACGATCATCGCCTATATCGTGGTGATGGCCGCCTTCTTCACGCTTTGCTACCCGATCGCCCGCCTGACCCGACGCCTCGAGCGGCGTTTCAAGACGGCCTGAGGATTTGAATGATGAACGCAAAAACCGACGAAACGATCGTGCGACTGGAAGACGTGCACCTGTCCTTCGGCCAGACGGAGGTGCTGAAGGGCATAGACCTCACCGTCAACAAGGGCAATGCGGTTTCCATCATCGGCCCGTCCGGTTCGGGAAAGTCGACGATCCTGCGCTGCATCAACGCATTGGTGGCGCCGCAGCGCGGCCGCATCACGGTCGACGGCACCCGCGTCGATCAACTGGCCAAGGAGAGCGAACGCATCGCGCTGCGCAAGCGTATCGGCATTGTCTTCCAGCAGTACAATCTCTTTCCCCACCTGAGCGTGCTGGACAATATCATGCTGGCCCCGACCCGCATCCTCGGCGTCGAGCGGCGCGAAGCGGAAAAACTCGCACGCGAACTGCTCGACAAGGTCAGGCTTTCGGAAAAAGCCGGCGCCTATCCCGGCCAGCTTTCCGGTGGTCAGCAGCAGCGCGTCGCGATCGCCCGCGCGCTGGCGATGAAGCCGGAACTGGTGCTGTTCGACGAAGTCACCTCGGCGCTTGACCCCGAGACGGTGGGCGAAGTGCTGTGGGTGATCCGCGACCTCATCCGCGACGGCATGACTAGCATCCTCGTGACCCACGAAATGCGGTTCGCCGAGGAGATCAGCGACATCGTCGTCTTCACCGAGAACGGGCGCATCGTCGACCAAGGCTCGCCTGAACAGATTTTCCATACCTTCGACAATCCCCGTATCCGCCAATTCGTCGGCGGTCTCGCCGGAGGGCGCGGGCCAGTGCGCGAAGGCATCTAGGATTTTTTCATGACGAGCACATTCGCGCCCCTGACTTCGGCATTCGCCCAGGCGATCATCTCCTCGGATCCATCGAAAGATCCCCTAGCATTGGACGCGGCGCGCACGGCGATCAACGATTTTCTCGCCTGTGCGATCGCAGGCGCCGGCGACCGCACGACCGGCATTCTGGCAGATACCGTCGGCGCCAACCTGCCGGGCGACGCGATCCTGCTCGGCAGCTCGCGCCGAACCGATCCGCTGGTCGCAGCACTCGTCAACGGTCATGCCGGCCATGTGCTCGATTATGACGACGTGCATGCAAGCGTGCGCGGCCATCCGACGACCGTGATCATCCCGGCCCTGCTGGCGTTCGCCGCCGAGCGCGAGTTTTCCGCAGATGCGCTGATCGCCTCCTATGTCGTCGGGCTCGAAGCCATGGCGCGGCTGGGGTTGTCGCTCGGCTCGAAGCACTACGAGAACGGTTTCCATGCCACGGCGACGCTCGGGACGATCGGCGCGGCGGCGGCAATCGCCCATCTGACCCGCGCCTCCATCGACGAGACCGCCGTCGCGCTAGGCCTTGCGGCAACGCAATCGTCCGGCCTGCGGCTGCAGTTCGGCACGGACGCCAAACCTTTCCACGCCGGCATGGCGGCGCGATCCGGGCTCCTGTCGGCGAGGATGGCCGCGGCGGGTTTCGGCGGCGCGCCGGATTTCCTCGACAATCCGGTCGGCTTCCATTCGGTCTATGCCTTCGGCGCGGAACGCCCGTCCGCCGTGACCGAGAACTGGGGTTCGCCATGGCAGATCGTGACGCCCGGGCTGACGCTGAAGGCCTATCCCTGCTGCACCGCCAGCCATCCGGTCGCGTCTCTCGGCATCGGCCTCAACCGGGAAGGCCTGGAGGCTGATGCGATCGAGCATATCACCTTCACCTACCCGCCCGGCGCCGATGCCGCCCTGGTGGTGAGCAAGCCCGGCAATGGGATCGAGGCGCGCTTCAGTCCCGAATACGTGTTCGCCGCCGCCCTCATCGACGGGGCTCTGCGGCTCGACCATTTCGACGAGCGGCCTGTCTTGCCGCGCCTGATGGACCTTGCCCGGCGCGCCGGCCGCCGCCACGACGAGACTGCGCCCCGCATGTCGAGCGATCCACGCACCCGCTTCGTGATCGTCGATATCGTGCTTCGCGACGGCAGCGCGATACAGCGCCGCTTCGACGGCCTGCCGGGGCTGAGCGATCCGGCCGAAAAATTTCGCGACGCAACTGCGCGCAATCCCGCCTTCGCGGATGTCCCGTCGCTCGTCCGGACAATGAGCAGCACGGCCGACCTTCGCCAACTTCTGGCGCTGCTCAACCAGGATGCCGCCCGAAATCCAGAATGACGAAGGATATTGTCATGACTCGCAAAAGAGAAATCCACCTGGGCCTGTTTCTGCAAGGGGCGGGCCACCACGTATCCGGCTGGCGTCATCCTCACGCCGAGGCGGGAAGCGAGAATTTCGACTTGCTGAGACGCGTGTCCCAGATCGCCGAAGCAGCGAAATTCGACATGGTCTTTCTGGCCGACGGATTGACCAGCGGCATCGACACTCATCCCTCGACGATCGCGCGTTTCGAGCCTTTGACGCTGCTTTCGGCGCTCGCCGTGGTGACAGACAAGATCGGCCTCGCGGCAACCGCATCCACGACTTATGGCGAGCCCTATCACACTGCCCGCGCCTTCGCCTCGATCGACCACCTGAGCCACGGCCGGGCCGCCTGGAACGTGGTCACGACATCCTATGCCCGCACGGCGAACAATTTCTCCAAGGCGCACCCGGAGCACGATGAGCGTTACGCCGTGGCCGAGGAATTCGTCGACGTCGTGCGCGGACTGTGGGACAGCTGGGATGACGACGCCTTCGTCAAGGACAAGCAGAGCGGCGTCTATGCCGACCCTGCCAAGCTCCATGTGCTCGATCACAAGGGCAAGTATTTCTCAGTCAAGGGGCCGCTGAACATTCCGCGCGCACCGCAGGGCCATCCGATCCTGATCCAGGCCGGCTCATCCGGCCCCGGCCAGGATCTTGCCGCCCGCACCGCCGACGTGGTGTTCACCGCGCAGCAGAGCCTCGAAGAGGCGCAGGCCTTCTACAAGAGCGTCAAGGAGCGCGTCGCGCGCTTCGGACGTCAGCCGGACGAGGTCGCCATCATGCCGGGCTTCCTGCCGGTGATTGGCCGCACCGCCAGGGAAGCCGAGGACAAACTTGCAGAACTCGACAAGTGGACTGACATCAAAAGCGCCATGCCGCTTCTGGAAGAACGCATCGGCCACAGCCTTGCCGATTACGATGTCGATGGCCCTCTGCCGGACCTTCCGATCTCCGACCAGTTGCGCAGCCGTGCCGAATTGCTGACCGCGCTTGCAAGGCGCGAGAACCTGACCATCCGTCAGTTGGCGCTGCGCGTTGCCGCCGGTCGCGGCCACCATATCGTGCTTGGCACGCCGGTCGAGATCGCCGACCGGATGCAGCAATGGTTTGAAAGCCGCGCCGCCGACGGCTTCAACGTCATGCCGCCGTTTTTTCCCGAAGGGCTCGAAGACTTCACGCAGATGGTCGTGCCGATCCTGCAGGAACGCGGCCTGTTCCGCACCCAATATGATGGCTCGACACTGCGCGAGCATCTCGGCCTTGCGCGGCCGGCACTAATTTCGCCCTAACTGTGCGAAATATTGGCTAGACATACGACGTCAACGGAATCAGGCAGGTCGAACATGAACCTTCATCTCGAAACGGACGACGATCCGCGTACCCGCCAATTCATCGACGAGCATAACGGGCTTTCCGACAAGGCACTGAGAACACCGGAATTCGTTAGGGATCGCGATGCGATAAAAGCATTGATCGAACGGCAGGACAGGCTGATCGTCCCGATGCGCCGAGGCGGGTGGTTGTTCGATTTCCGGCAGAGCAAGGACAATCCTCTCGGCGTCTGGCTCCGCCTGCCGGCCGATCAGCAGCCCTTGCCCGATGCCGGCTGGGAAGCGGTCTTCGATCTCGATGCCTTCTGCGTGAGCGAAGGCAAGCGTTGGAACTGGCGCGGCGCCGTCACCTGCCCATGGGAACCGACGCGAGTGCTGCTCACACTTTCGGACGGCGGCTCCGATCTTCTCCGGCTGCTCGAATTCGACGCCGAGAGCAAGCAGATCGTCGAGGGCGGCTTCGATACGCCAGCCGCGCGATCGCATGCCAATTGGCTGAGCCGTGACGAGATCTGCTATTTCGGCTCCATCGACCGATTTTCGGCGACCCGTTCGGGATGGCCGCGGGTCGGGCGGCGATTGAAGCGCGGGCAGCGGCCGGAAGAGGCCGCCGTCATGTTCGAAGCCGCCGACGAGGACGTCTACGGCTTCAATCTCGTCATCGACCCGGCCCTGTCAGGCGCTTCGGCCGATGCCGGATTGATCGACATTTTCGTCGCCGCCCATGAGATCGGGGTCGCCAGCGCGTTCCTGATCGCCAATGACGGCACGCAGCGGCGCATCGATCTGCCTCAGGAGGCCGATTTCCAGTTCAATCACGATCATTGCCTTTGGCGGGCAAAGACCGATGAGCGCGTTGCGTCCGGCAGCCTCGTGCTGCAACGTTTCAACCCCAACTCGGAGACGGCTCTGCTCGGGCCGGAGCGGATTCTGTTTCAGCCTGCCGAGGGCCAGTCCATCTCGCAAATGATGCTGATGCGGGAGTGGTGCGTCTTCATCATCTCCGATCGGCTGCGTCCGCGTCTCATGGTGCTGGACCTGACAAGGCCCGATGCCGAACAGCGCGAAATCGCGCTGCCGGCGGACATGCAGACGGCCCATTTCAGGCCGATGCATGCCGATCTGCATCTTGGCGACGATACGCTCTGCATCGTCGGCCAAGGCTTCCTGCAGCCTCCGGCCTGTTATCGGCTCGAGCTGTCGGATCGCAGCAGAGAGGCCGAACCGATTTTCGTCGCCGCGGCGCCAAGCTATTTCGATGCGACCGATATGTCATCCGAACTGCTGGAGGCTGTTTCCGAGGACGGGACGAAGGTTGCCTATCGGCTGATCCTGCCGAAGCAGTGGACCAAAGGCGCGCTGCCGGTGCTGCTTTACGGCTATGGCGGCTTCGATGTTTCGCTGTCGCCGAACTATTCCGGCGTGACGGGACGCTGGCTGGAGCAAGGCGGCGCCTATGTGCAGGCCTATATCCGCGGCGGCGGCGAATTCGGACCCGACTGGTATCGCAGCGCCAAGCGGCAGGGGCGAGACCGGGCCTTTGCCGATTTCGTCGCCATTGCCCGCGATCTCGTCGCCCGCGGCTACACCGTGCCGTCGCGGATCGCCTGCCAGGGCGGCAGCAATGGCGGTCTGCTGACCGGCGTGATGCTGACGCGCTACCCGGAGGATTTCGGCGCCGTCTGGTGCCAGGTGCCGGTCCTCGACATGACACGCTTCCACCTGTTCAGCGCAGGACAAGCCTGGATGGACGAATACGGCGATCCGGAGACGCCGGCGGACCGGGATTTCATGCTCGGTTATTCGCCGCTGCACAATGTCGGGCCGGCGACCGAGGTCAGCTATCCGCCGATCTATATCGAAAGCTCCGCCAATGACGACCGCGTGCATCCCTCACATGCGCGCCGCTTTGCCGCGCGGCTGGAGGAAGCGGGACACCGTCCGCTCTTCCATGAATTCGGCTCCGGCGGGCATGGTGGCGACGGCAATTCCGAAGAGCGCGCCGCCCGCGCGGCGATGGGTTACAGCTTCCTTCGCCAAACCATCATGCGCTAAAGCTCTTTGTTTTATACATGTCGTTATCCCGGAACCGCTGCACACTTCCGGGCGACATGTATTAGGATACAACAGAATTGGAGGAGGAGAGCTTGTCGGCGCGCCTCTTTCTGCTACAAACAGGCTCAATAAATCATACTTTTTAACAGGCTCGAGCGAAACACCATGTCCCCTATCAACCTCGCCATCGTCGGCGTCGGCAAGATCGTCCGCGACCAGCATCTTCCCTCCATCGCCAAGAACCCGGATTTTAAGCTCGTCGCCACGGCGAGCCGCCACGGCACGGTCGAAGGCGTCACGAGCTACACCACGATCGAGGCGATGCTCGACGCCGAGCCGTCGATCGATGCGGTTTCGCTCTGCATGCCGCCGCAATATCGCTATGAGGCAGCCTACAAGGCACTCGTCGCCGGCAAGCATGTCTTCCTGGAAAAGCCGCCCGGCGCCACGCTGAGCGAAGTGGCCGATCTCGAGGCGCTTGCGAGCAAGCAGGGCGCGTCGCTCTTTGCCAGCTGGCATTCCCGCTATGCGCCGGGCGTCGAGGCCGCGAAGGCGTTTCTTGCCTCGACGACGATTGAAAGCGTGCATGTGATCTGGAAGGAGGATGTCCGCCACTGGCATCCGAACCAGGATTGGATCTGGCAGGCCGGCGGCCTCGGCGTCTTCGATCCCGGCATCAATGCGCTGTCGATCGTCACCCATATCCTGCCGCGGCCGATCTTCATCACCGAGGCCGTTCTCGAGTTTCCCGAGAATCGCGATGCGCCGATCGCGGCCGACATCCACTTCCGCAATGCCGACGGCCTGCCGGTTCATGCCGAATTCGACTGGCGCCAGACCGGCAAGCAGAGCTGGGACATCGTCGCGGAGACGGCCGCCGGCCAGATGGTGCTTTCCGAGGGCGGCGCCAAGCTTTCCATCAACGGTGCGCTGACATTCGCCGAACCGGAGCAGGAATATCCTTCGCTCTACCGTCGCTTCGCCGAAATCGTCAAAGCCGGCAGATCGGATGTCGACCTCGCGCCGCTGCGCCACGTCGCCGACGCCTTCATGCTCGGCAAGCGGAAGTTCGTCGACGCATTCCACGACTGAGGGTCGCAATAACGTCATAGAAACCGGCAAGATTTGCCGGCCTATGTGCAATAGTGTTCGGGGGCAGCCGCTCATGAGCAACAAAATCCGCCGCAAGGGCCGATTTTTCCGCGTGTTGAAGATTGGCATCCTTGTGGTGCCGCTTCTCGGCCTTGCAGCATGTTCGGGCGAACAGGTCGTCATGCCTCCTGATGCACCGGGCGTTTCCCGATCCGAGGAATATTCCTTCGGATCTGCGACCCAGGCCCAGGATTGGCAGGCCACCAAAAAGGTACTGGACCAACTGGAAGGGCGGTTCGGAGAGAAATCCGTGCGTGTCCTGGCGCGCAATCTCGCCAGCACCACCAGCCCGCAAAGCATCAAGGCCTATTATGCCGAACGCCTTGTCCATCAAGCCGGCTGGGCGGAAATGCCGGTCAGCACTTTTGCCGACAGCGCGTGGGCATTCGCTTTTGTCAGTCCGAGCGGAAAGCGGGTTTTGGCAGTGGAGGCGCTCAATCCGTCGGAAGATGCGGGAGGGATCGTCCCCCTCAACATCCTGACGAACCTCGACGAGGACAAAGGGTCGAAAGGATAACGGCTTCCGACGGCCGCTGAGAACGACGTCGGAAGACTTCATACAGCAATTCAAAATCTTACAGCGTCAGGCCTTCTTCTCCCACCGCCCCTCCGGCGTCTGCTGCCAATAGGTGAGGTTATGCCCCTCACCTTTCAGCTTCTTCCATTGCGCACGGGCGGCTTCCAGTTGCTCCTGGTCATGACCGTCGAACATGAAGACGATGCGCTCATAGGCACCGGCCGGCGGCGGCTCGGCGCCGTCGACGATGAAACGCACGGTCGCCGCATTGGCATTGTCTGACGTCACCGTCAAAAGCACAGGCTGGCTTTCGGCGAAATCGGCCTCGTCGGTGCCGTGCGGCAGGAAGCTCTCCTCGCGGAACGTCCAAAGATGCTGATCGAGAGCATCGCGCCGCGCCGGCTCACGCGTCTGGACGGCAACGCGCCAGCCGCGCTCGACGCTTTTGTCGATGAGCGGCGGAAGCGCGTCCTCCAGCCGGCTTTCGGTCAGATGATAGAAGAGAACGTCCGTCATCAGGATTCATAATGGGCGCGGACGAACTCATCGAGCAGGCGCACACCGAAACCGGAACCCCAGGACTGGTTGATCTCGTCCTGCGGCGAGCCCATCGCCGTGCCGGCAATGTCGAGATGCGCCCAGGGCGTGTCCTGCACGAAGCGCTTGAGGAAATGCGCCGCCGTGATCGAGCCGGCCTGCCGGCCGCCGGTATTCTTCATGTCGGCGAACTTGCTGTCGATCAGCTTGTCGTAGTCCCGGCCGAGCGGCATGCGCCAGAGCTTCTCATTGCTCGAAAGGCCGGCTGCCGTCAGCTGGGCGGAAAGCTGGTCGTCATTGGAGAACAGCCCGGCATGCACGTTGCCGAGCGCCACGACGATCGCGCCGGTCAGCGTGGCGAGATTGATCATGAACTGCGGCTTGAAACGATCGTTGCAGTACCAGAGCGCATCGCAGAGCACGAGGCGGCCCTCGGCATCGGTGTTGATCACCTCGATCGTCTGGCCGGACATCGAGGTGACGATGTCGCCCGGACGCTGGGCGTTGCCGTCGGGCATGTTCTCGACCAGGCCGATGATACCGACGGCGTTGACGGCGGCCTTGCGCGAGGCGAGCACATGCATGAGGCCGGTGACGGCTGCCGCCCCGCCCATATCACCCTTCATGTCCTCCATGCCGGCGGCCGGCTTGATCGAAATGCCGCCGGTATCGAAGACCACGCCTTTGCCGACGAAGGCGACGGGACGATCCTTGGCCTTGCCGCCCTTCCACTGCATGACCGCCAGGCGCGGCGGGCGCACGGAGCCCTGGGCGACGCCGAGAAGGGCGCCCATGCCGAGACGGCGCATCTCCTTCTCGGTCAGGATTTCCACTTCGACGCCGAGCTTTTCCAGCTCTCTCGCCTTGGCGGCGAACTCGACGGGCCCGAGCACATTCGGCGGTTCGTTGACGAGGTCACGGGCCAGATTGACGCCGCCGGCAACCGCTTCGGAATCGGAAAACGCCTTCTTGGCACCAGCCGCATCGGCGGTGACGATCGTCACCTTGACAGATTTCGCCGGCTTCTCCTCCTCGTCGCCCTTCTTCGTCTTGTAGGTATCGAAGCTATAGGCGCGCAGCAGAATGCCGAGCGCGAAGTCGGCGGCGGCCCGCGCGCTCGTCTCGAGCCCAGGCACGTCGATGAAGACAGCGGCCTTGTCGGTATTCTTGATTCTCGATGCCGCGGCACCGCCGGCCTTCAGCCTGTCATGGGCGGTGAGTTCGGCGGCCTTGCCAAGCCCGATGACGACGATGCGCTCGACGGGCGCGCCTTCGGGGGCGACGATATCGAGAGCGCTCATGGATTTCGCGGAGAATCGGGCGATCCTGGCAGCCTTGACGATCACGCCTGCCGGGTCGACCGTTTCGGCGCCGGCAGCGCTGTCGGCCTCCACAGTCTTCAACAGGATCGACAGGCCGCCATTGAGCTTTGCCGACTTTGCGAATGAAATTTCCAACTTTGCTGACATGTCTTCTCCGCTGGGATTCTTTGAAATCCGTCCCTGGCGGATAATTTCGCGTTTGGCGGGTCTGTCAATGGCTTGCGACAATTGTTATGGTCGCCCGCGGCCATCACGGCCCTCATGTTTTCGTCAGTTTCGTAGATATTCGCGTTGACAGTTTTTTCGAAAAATCGATGGCGGGGGCTCGCAATCCGCCTGCCGAAAACGACTTTCGGCGCATTCATGCTGCTGTTCTGGACGTGGTGGGCGCTGCTTGCCGTCTTCCGCGCATTCCCCGGAATAGACATCTATTTTTCCCAGCTTTTTTTCGTGGCCACAGATTGCGGTGCGACTGCCGCCGCCGGGAGCATCTGCGGCGGCTTTCCCTATCGCGACGTCGCGACCTTCGATCTGCTACGCACCATCTTTTTCCGCCTACCCTATGTCGTCGCGATCGTGATGGTGTGGAAAATCATCGAATGCTACCAGCAGCATGGCGCGACCTTCAACGCAGATCGGGCCCGCAAGCTCAAGGTCGCACTCGGAACGCTGCTGATCGGACCGGTGCTGCTCGTCAATGTCGTGCTGAAAGAACATTGGGGCCGGCCGCGGCCGATACAGACGGATATTTTCGGCGGTGCGCTGCATTTCGCCGAGGCGGGTTCGCTTGCCGGAAAATGCGTTTCGAATTGCTCGTTCATATCAGGCGAGGCAGCAAGCGCCGGCTGGCTCTTCTGCCTTCTGATCTTCGTTCCGAAATCCCTGCGTTACGCGCTGGTGCCGCCGGTGGCGGCGATCTCCATCCTCACGCCGGCGATGCGGCTATCCTTCGGCGCGCACTACCTCTCCGACGTCGTTCTTGGATGGCTTTCCTCGCTGGTCGTCTTCGCCGCACTGCTGGCGTTAACTGAGTCGCAACAGCATCAAAAAAATTCTGAAATTTGAATGAATTTTTGACACCAGCTTGTCGCAAAAGCGCGACAAAGAGCGTAGAGGGATTCTCCTGCAAAGCCGTTTGGGCGTGCAGGTGCTTTCAAGGGCAGGCATGAAACTACTCGAGACATACATATTGCGGCGCGTCGGCCAGATGTTTCTCGTGGCGCTCCTGCCCGTTCTGGCGATCATTTGGACGACACAGGTTCTGCAGCGCATCAACCTGGTCACCGACAGCGGCCAGTCGATCGGCTCGTTCGCCAAGCTCGCGACGATGATTCTGCCGTCGATCATTCCCGTCGTGCTGCCCTTCGCACTCGTCATCGCGGTCACCCAGACGCTGACGACGATGAACAACGATTCCGAGCTCACCGTCATCGACGCGGCCGGGGCGCGGCGCAGTGTGCTGATCCGCCCGATCCTGCTGCTTGCCGCCGTCATCAGCGTCTTTTCCTTCTTCGTCGACAACGTCGTCGAGCCGCGTGCAAAGACCGTCGTGCGCCAGATGATCGCCGAGACCTATGCCGACCTGCTGTCTTCGGTGATCGAAGAAAAGACCTTCCGCAAGCTTGATGAAGGTCTTTATGTGCAGATCTCGAAGCGGATGGCGGGCCGCATGCTGAAGGGCCTGTTCGTCGCCGACGAGCGCGATCCGGCCTACGAACTGATCTATTATGCGAAGGAAGGCGCCGTCGACGATACGGGCACGACGCTGATCATGCATGAGGGCGAAGTGCACCGCAAAACGCCCGATGGCAATGTCTCGGTGATCAACTTCGATTCCTATTCCTTCGACCTCTCCGACATGACCGAGAATCGCGGCCAGGCGACGCTGCGTGCCAGCGACCGTGACCTGTGGTTCCTGTTCAACCCGGATCCGGCCGACAAGGACTATACGATCCGGCCGCAGAGCTACCGCGCCGAACTGCACCGCCGGCTGACGGACTGGATCCTGCCGGTCGTCTTTGCCCTGTTTTCGCTGGCGATCGCCGGCGACGCGCGCTCGCACCGCGAAGCGCGGCTGCATCCGATGGTGAGCGCGCTTGCCTATGCCTTCGCGATGCGATGGGCGGCCTTCTACGCGGCCAATCAGATCGACACCGACCCTGAATATATTGCCGTCCTCTACGCCATCCCGATCGTCAGCAGCATCATCTCGATCGTCTTCCTCGGCCTGCACAAACGACTGGTCATGCCGTCGTTCGTTCGGGACCGGATGTCGTCCTTCTGGAGACGAACGCAGGAAAGACTGCTTGCCGCCACCGGCAGGACCGGCGGGGGCACTGCCCAATGATGTTCGGGACATTGTCGCGTTATTTCTTTCGCCGCTACCTGGCGACGACGGGCTGGTTCCTGATCGGCGTCTCGGCGATTTCTTTCCTGCTCGATTTCAGCGAGACGGCGGGCCGCATGTCCGGCCTGCCCGGCTACACGATCAGCGGCGGCATCCTGATGACCGCCGTGCGCCTGCCGCTCATCCTGCAGCAGACCGTGCCGTTCATCGCGCTGTTCGTCGGCATGACGGTGCTGATCGGGCTCAACCGCAAATATGAGCTGGTCGTCACGCGCGCAGCCGGCATTTCGGTCTGGCAGTTCATGTTCCCCTTCATCGCCGGCTCGCTGGCGCTCGGCCTGCTGACGATGACGGCGCTCAATCCGCTCGCGGCCTGGGGACAGCGCCAGGCGCTGCTGGTCGAATCCGACTGGCGCGGCGAGAACGCGGTCCTGCGCAAGGCGCCGCAGATTCCGTGGCTGCGCCAGATCAGTGGCCGAGACGATGTCATCATCGGCGCTCAGACGGTTCAGGAGAACGGAACCAAGCTGATCGACGCCGTGCTGATCCATTTCGATTCAGGTGGTCAGGTCATTCTGAGACAGGATGCCGCCACGGCAAAATTGGAAGATGGTTACTGGCAACTTAACAACGTCGTCGAGCGTAAGCCTGGCGAAATCCCCCTGCGTAAAGCTTCGGTTCAACTTCGCACCAATCTGAAACAGGATTTCGTCCAGGAGCGGCTGACAGCGCCGGAAACAATTGGTTTCTTTGACCTTTCCAACCGGATTGCGGCTGCCAAATCCTTCGGTATTTCAACCAAGGCGTTGGAGACGCAATTCAACTCCCTGTTGTCCCAGCCATTGCTGCTGGTGGCCATGACTCTCATTGCTGCAACAGTGTCCCTAAAATTTAGCCGGTTCAACCAATCCCGCTCCGTGATTCTGGGTGGCATCCTCTCGGGCTTCATGCTTTATGTCATCACCGTGCTTGTAAAGGCATTCGGAAGCAGTGGAGTCGTGCCTCCCTTCGTGGCGACGTGGATACCGGTGGTCGTCGCGCTGGCCTTGGGTGCGACTATTCTGCTTCATCAGGAGGACGGCTAGTGGCGGCAGGCGACCGCAAGTATTTTAGTAAACAGCTGGTTGCCCTGCTTGTCGGCGCGACTGTATCTTCCTATTTCGGCAGTGCCCCGGCCTCTTACGGCCAGGCCAGCGCGCCCGAACAAACGATAAAGAATAAGATTCCTGAAGGGGCGAAGCTTCTGCTTTCGGCCAACGAACTCCTCTACAATCGCGACGCCCAGTTGGTGTCGGCGGTCGGCGGCGTTCAGATCAATTATGGCGGCTACAAAATGGTCGCACAGAAGGTCGAGTACAATCAGAAGACCGGCCGGATGATGGCGCTCGGCAATGTCGAGCTGGTCAGCCCCGACGGCAACCGCATCTATGCAGACAACCTTGACGTGACCGACAATTTCGCGGACGGGTTCCTGAACGAACTGCGCATCGAAACGGCTGACAATACGCGTATCGTCGCCGAGAGCGGCGAGCGTGTCGGCGGCACGCAGATGATTCTGAACAAGGGTGTCTACACGGCCTGCCTTCCCTGCGCCGAAGATCCGAAACGCGCGCCCTTCTGGCAGGTCAAGGCCAAGCGCGTGATCCAGAACGGCGTGACGCACACAATCCGCCTGGAGCGCGCGCGCTTCGAACTGCTCGGTTATCCGATCGCCTTCGTGCCGGTCATGGAAGTTCCCGACAATACGGTGAAGCGCAAGTCCGGCTTTCTCTTCCCGACGATGAGCCTGTCGCAGAATCTCGGCTTCGGGCTTTCCGTTCCCTATTATTACGTGATCTCGCCGAGCATGGACGCGACGGTCACCGCCACCGGCTACACGGCCCAGGGCTTCCTCGTCGAAGGCGAATTCCGCCAGCGCTTCGAAAATGGCACGCATATCCTGCGCGTCGCCGGCATCGACCAGGCAAAGCCGGACAATTTCAGCTCCGGCACCAGCGATGCCGAAGCCGGCCAGCGTGGCATGGTGGCGTCGAAGGCCGAATTCCGCATCAATCCGCGCTGGACGTTCGGCTGGGACGTCATGATGCAGAGCGACAACAATTTTTCACGCACCTACAAGCTGCGCGGTCTGAGCAGCACGGATCGGACCAACCAGATCTACCTGACGGGGCTTGGAAAACGCAATTATTTCGATATGCGGGCGTTCTATTTCGACGTCCAGGATGCCGACCGGACGAACACGGCCGAGAAAAAGCAGGCGATCGTCTATCCCGCGATGGACTATCACTATGTGGCGCCGCAGCCGCTTGCCGGCGGCGAGCTTTCGGCCGATGTCAACCTGACGAATATTTCGCGCACCCATGACGACTTCTATACCGTCGACGGCTTCGACCGCTTCCGCGGCCTGAAGGGCCAGACCTCGCGGCTGACTGCCGAGCTGCAGTGGAAACGCACCTACGTCACGCCGACCGGCCTGGTGATCACGCCGCTGCTGGCTGCGCGCGGCGACGCCTTCGCGCTGAACATGGACGATCCCACGGGCTACACCGGCAACTATGTCGACGGCAATTCCGCCACCCGTTCGATGTTCACGGCCGGGCTGGAGATGCGTTATCCGATCCTGATGACGACGGATAACAGCACGCATATTCTCGAGCCGATCGCACAGATCTATGCCCGCCCCGACGAGCAGCTGGCAGGCCGCCTGCCGAACGAGGATGCGCAAAGCTTCGTCTTCGACGCCACCTCACTGTTCGACCGCGACAAATTCTCGGGCTATGACCGCGTCGAAGGCGGGACCCGCGCCAATGTCGGCGTCCAGTACACCGGTACGTTCGACAGCGGCTACAAGCTGCACGGCATTTTTGGCCAGTCCTACCAGATCGCCGGTCAGAATTCGTTTGCGACCGATGATCTCGTCAATGTCGGCGCGGATTCCGGCCTTGAAACCACGCGTTCCGACTATGTCGGCCTCGGCGGCGTCGAGACACCGTTCGGCCTTTCAGTGACCGCCTCCTACCGCCTCGACGAGAAGGATTTCGATTTCCGCCGCGGCGACCTGACGACGGCTTACCAGAACGACACCTTCTCGACGCAGGTGACCTTCACCCATCTCAGCGCCCAGCCGGAATATGGCTTCGACGAAGACAATGACGAGATCCAGACCAGCAGCAGAATCAAGTTCAAGGATTACTGGGCGATTTTCGGCGGCATCGCCTGGGATCTGAATAATGATGTGATCAGCCGCCGGACGCTTGGTCTCTCCTATGACGACGAGTGCACGATCTTCACGATCGCCTACACCGACAGCAGGGATTCCGACGACGAGACGGCAAGCGACTGGACGATCGGCGCACGGCTGACCTTCCGCACGCTCGGCGACATCAAGATCGGCACCGACAGCCTGGAGTGACGGCAGGCGGGCGCAAACATCGCCTGAAGCCATTCTTTCGCCGTAAGCCTGTGCAGGACATTGCCGCCAGTCGATATCTGAGGCATAGGGGTTTCGCGCCGTGACGGGAGCGATTTCTGCATGTCTCGCACTGTGGTAAGGACGCCGCGAACACGTCTCGCGGCGCTATTGGGAGGTCAACAGATGATTGACGCGAAAAAAGCCATAACCACGTTCCTCGCCGGGGCGGCGCTTGCATTGCTGACAAGCCTCGCCGGTCCCGCGCTTGCGGCAAGCGAAGTCAAGGCCGTGGTCAACGGCACCGCCATCACCAGCGGCGATGTCGCCAAGCGCCAGGCCTTCCTGCGCCTGCAGCACACGAAGGCCGATGCGAAGACTGCGCAGGAGCAATTGGTCGACGAAACGCTCAAGCGGCAGGAGGTCTCCCGCGTCCATATGTCGGTTTCGCAGCAGGACGTCGATGCGTCTTTCGCGCGCTTTTCGAGCGGCAACAAGCTTTCCGTCGAGCAAATGTCGCAGATCCTCGATCGCGCCGGCGTCGGCGTCGATCATTTCAAGGCTTTCATCGCCGTACAGATGAGCTGGCCGCGCGTCGTCAACGCGCGCTACGGCTCGACCTCGCGGCTGTCGAACTATGATCTCGTCTCGCGCATGATGCAGAACAACAAACAGAAGCCGGTGACGACGGAATATATGCTGCAGCAGATCATCTTCGTCATTCCGCAAGCCAAGCGCAGCGCCATCACCGGCAAGCGTAAGGGCGAGGCCGAGGCGTCGCGCTCGAAATTTCCGGGCTGTGATCAGGCAAAGGTCTTTGCCGCGACGATGCGCGACGTGTCTGTGCGCGATCTCGGCCGCATGCTCGCCCCCGAGATCCCGCCGGATTGGAAACCGCTGGTCGAGCAGGCCAAGGGCAATACGACGGGCACCCGCGTCACCGACAAGGGCGTCGAATATCTGGCGATCTGCAGCCAGCGCCAGGTCTCCGACGACCAGGCCGCCGAAATGGTCTTCCGCCAGGAGGATCTCGACAAGTCCAAGGCCGGTAAAAAAGATGCCGGCCCGGAAAATGAAAACAGCAAGAAATACCTGGATGAACTGCGCAAAAAGGCGCAGATCGCCTACCGCTGACCGACGATGGCGACACCGTTTTCGCGACCGCTTGCGCTGAGCCAGGGCGACCCCGCCGGCATCGGGCCGGATATTACGCTGATGGCGTGGCTGCGGCGGCGCGAACTCGGGCTGCCGCCTTTCTTCCTGATCGGCGATCCTGATGTCCTGGCGCTGAGAGCCCGCCAGCTCAATCTGGCGGTTTCGATCCGCGAGACGCACACGGCCAGCGAGGCTGCCGGCCTATTTGCCGACGCGCTGCCGGTCATGACCGTCCCGGCCGGCATCGAAGTGGTGGCCGGCGAGCCGCATGCGGCTACGGCGAAGGGCACGATCGCATCGATCGAGAAAGCCGTGTCGCTCGTCATCAGCGGCGAGGCGCTCGCGGTCGTGACCAACCCGATCGCTAAGGCCGTGCTCTACGAGGCGGGTTTCCGGTTTCCCGGCCATACCGAATTTCTCGCCGATCTCGCCGCCAGGGCGACGGGCCTGCCGGTGACGCCTGTCATGATGCTGTCCGGTCCGAAACTCCGGGCCATTCCCGTCACCATCCACATTCCGGTCCGGGACGTGCCGCAGGCGCTGACCGGCGAACTGATCGTGGAAACCTGCCGCGTTGCCCATGAAGACCTCAGGCACCGCTTCGGCATCGAGGCGCCGCGGCTCGCCGTTGCCGGCCTCAACCCGCATGCGGGCGAAGGCGGGACGATGGGCCGGGAGGACGAGGACATTATCCGTCCGGCGATCGAGCGCCTGCGCGACGAGGGCATCGATGCGATCGGCCCCCTGCCCGCCGATACGATGTTCCATGACGAGGCGCGGGCGCGTTACGACGTCGCCGTCTGCATGTATCACGATCAGGCGCTGATCCCGGCCAAGGCACTCGGTTTCGACGACAGCGTCAACGTGACGCTCGGGCTTCCCTTCGTGCGCACCTCGCCGGATCACGGCACCGCTTTCGGCATCGCCGGCAAGGGACTGGCGCGCGAGCAGAGCCTCATTGCCGCGCTGAAGCTCGCCGCCCAGCTTGGCCGCAGCGCCGAAAGCCGCCGCTGATGGCTGCACTCGACGGTCTGCCACCGCTTCGTGACGTCATCCAACGCCACGGCCTCGATGCGCGCAAGGCGCTCGGGCAGAACTTCCTGCTCGATCTCAACCTCACCCAGAAGATCGGCCGCACGGCGGGGACGCTCGACGAGGCAACCGTCATCGAGGTCGGCCCCGGCCCCGGCGGGTTGACCCGCGCGATCCTGGCGCTCGGCGCCAGGAAGGTTATCGCCATCGAGCGGGATACACGCTGCCTGCCGGCGCTCGCCGAGATCGCCGATCATTATCCCGGCCGGCTCGAGGTGATCGAAGGCGACGCGCTGAAGACGGATTTCGAGACATTGGCGCCGGAAGGCCCGATCAAGATCATCGCCAACCTGCCCTACAACGTCGGCACGCAGCTTTTGGTCAATTGGCTGCTGCCGAAAGCCTGGCCGCCGTTCTGGCAGTCGCTGACGCTGATGTTTCAGAAGGAAGTCGGCGAGCGTATCGTCGCTGGCGAAGACGATGATCACTACGGCCGTCTCGGCGTGCTCTGCGGCTGGCGGACAGAGGCCCGCATGGCTTTCGACGTGCCGCCGCAAGCCTTCACACCGCCGCCGAAGGTGACGTCGACGGTCGTGCATCTCACACCCCGCGAAAATCCCATCCCCTGCGCTGTCGCCGATCTGGAAAAGGTGACGCAGGCCGCCTTCGGGCAGCGCCGCAAGATGCTGCGCCAAAGCCTGAAACCGCTCGGCGGTGAGCGCCTGCTCATCAAGGCCGGGATCGATCCGGCGCGGCGAGCCGAGACCCTTTCCGTCGAAGAGTTCTGCCTGTTGGCGAACAGCCTCTAAAGCTCGGCGAAAAGCCAGCCGTTCTAGAGCATTTCCGTTTTTCTTCGAATCACGAAAATGCTCTATCTCTTTGTTTTCACGCAATTCCGGACGCAAAACCGCCGTGCACTTTTGCTGGAATTGCTCTAAAGCGACGGCGTTTCTTCCAGCAGTCCGCGGACGAAGTCGAACATGCCATGGCGGCGGTCGCGGCGCAGGCGTTCGGCCTTGACGATCGACTGAACGGCGTCGAAGGCGGTGTCGAGGTCGTCGTTTACGATGACATAGTCATATTCGCGCCAGTGGGCGATCTCGGCGCGGCTGTTGGCGAGGCGCGTCTGGATGACCTCTTCGGAATCCTCGGCGCGGCGATGCAGCCGCGACTGCAGTTCGGTCATGGTCGGCGGCAGCACAAAGATCGAGACGACGTCGGCCGACATTTTCTCCTGCAATTGCTGGGCGCCCTGCCAGTCGATATCGAAGAGCATGTCGCGGCCTTCGGCCATGGCCTGCTCCACCGGCTCGCGCGGCGTGCCATAGAAATTGCCGTGCACCTCGGCCCATTCGAGCAGCGCATCGCTGTCACGCAGCCGCTCGAACTCACGCACGCTCTTGAAGTGGTAATGCACGCCCTCAACCTCGCTCGGGCGGCGCGGGCGCGTGGTAACGCTGACGGAAAGGCCGATATTCTTGTCGATCCCCAGCAGCGTGCGCGCGATGGTGGACTTGCCGGCGCCCGACGGCGACGAAATGACAAGCATCAGACCGCGGCGGGCGATCTGCACGGGCGAAGTTTTCGCCGGTTTCATGTCTTACTCCAAATTCTGGACCTGCTCGCGGAACTGGTCGATCACGACTTTCAGCTCGATGCCGGCAGCGGTGACCGCCGAGGCATTCGACTTCGAGCAGATGGTATTCGATTCGCGGTTAAATTCCTGCGCAAGGAAGTCCAACCGGCGCCCTGCAGGGCCACCTTTCACCAGAAGATCGCGCGCGGCGGCGATATGGGCCTTCAGACGATCGATTTCCTCGCGCAGATCGGCCTTGGTCGCCAGCAGCGCGGCTTCGGCATGCAGCCTGTCGCGGTCGAGCGCGGCCATGCCGTCCATCAGCAAGGCGACCTGCCCGGCAAGCCGCGCAGCGATCTCCTGCGGCGAGCGCGACGGATCGGCCTCGATCGTCCGTGCCAGGCCATCGATCGTCGCGACATGGTCGAGAAGAATGCGGGTCAGCGCCGCCCCTTCCTGTTCGCGCATCGCCCTCAGATCGGCAAGCGCGGCCAACAGACCGGCAGCGATATCGGCGTCACGGGCGGCAAGCGCCTCCTCGCCATCCTCGCCTTCGCGGAATTCCACGATGCCGCGCACCAGGAGCAGCGTATCGAGCTTCAGCGGCGACGGATCGATCACCCCGTCCAATTGCTCGCGCATGGCCAGCACGGCGGCGAGCGCCTCCCTGTTCAGCACCGCCTCGAAGCGGTTCTCGTCGGCGGTGACGGATAGGGATGCCTGCAGGTTGCCGCGGCTGAAGCTTTCGCCGGCGAGGCGGCGGACCTCCGCCTCCATGCGTTCGAGGCCGGGCGGCAGGCGCAGGCGCAGATCAAGGCCCTTGCCGTTGACCGAGCGCAGTTCCCATGCCCAGCGCCAGCGGCCGCTCGTTCCCTCGCGCCGCGCAAAACCGGTCATGGACTGCAAAGCCATGCGAACCTCCCGAAGGTATCAGTTGATCTTCTTTTTCTTCGGCGGCACGACGGTCGCGCCACTGTCCGCCGGCTGCTCTTCCGGCTGGCCGTCGACTGCGATGTTCGGATCCGAACCCTTGTCGGCTTCGAGCTTGCGCCAGCGCTTGACGTTGGCGTTGTGCTCCTCGAGCGTGGCGGCAAAGACATGGCCGCCGGTGCCGTCGGCAACGAAATAGAGATCCTGCGTCTTCCAGGGATTGGCGACGGCTTCGAGCGCATCCTTGCCGGGATTGGCGATCGGCGTCGGCGGCAGACCCTTGATGACATAGGTATTGTATGGCGTGTCCCGCTTCAGATCTGACTGGTAGATCGGCCGGTCGGCCGGTTTACCCTCGCCGCCGAAGAGACCGTAAATGATCGTCGGATCGGATTGCAGGCGCATGCCCTTGCCGAGCCGGTTCAGGAAAACGGAGGCGACATGCGCACGCTCGTCGGGAACGCCGGTTTCCTTTTCGACGATCGAGGCGAGCGTCACGAACTCCTCCTTCGATCGCAGCGGCAGCGAGGAGTCGCGTTTGTCCCAGATCTGATCGACGAGCTTCTGCTGCGCAGCCGCCATCTGGTCGATGATTTCCGAGCGCTTGGTGCCGCGCGAGAATTTATAGGTATCCGGACGCAGGCTGCCCTCGGTCGGCAGGGCGGCCGGCAAGTCGCCTTCCAGCACAGTATCCTGCAGCATGCGGTCGAACATCTGGCGGACCGTCAGGCCCTCCGGGAAAGAAACGGAATAGAGAATGGACTTGCCCGATTTCAGAAGCTCCATGATATCGCTCATGGAGGCCCTCGCCTTGATCTCGTATTCACCCGCTTTCAGGCTCTCACCGGCAGAAAGATGCGTTGCCGTGAGATAGCGGAAGATGCGGGCATCGCTGATGATCGCATTGCGCTCGAGGTTCGAGGCGATTTCGGCCAGACCAGCGCCGTTGCGGACGATGAAATTGGTGTTGGTCTGCAGCGGACCGGGGTTTCGATAGGTCGATGTGGCGTAGTAGAAGCCGATGACGGCGACGACGCAGACCAGAACCGCCATGGTCATGATGAAGTTCAGGAAAAGAACCACCTGTCCGCGGGCTTTCTTGGAGCGCTTCGGCGGCTCCGGAACGCGCTCCGGACGCAGGGCTTCGCTCGGCGACTTCGGGATGATCGGTCCCTTCTGTGCCTGCCGGTCGTTCTCGCCCTGCGGGGCATCGTTGCTCTGGTTCGTCGTATCGCTCACCGGCAATCCTCTAAAACTTGACCCTCACTTCGCTATTTCGCGAAGCAATGCGGCAAAAGCAGGTTCTGCCGCCGTTCAACGGCGCCGCTGCCGGTCGTTATGCTCCCGCACGTCCCGCTACGCAACGTAGGGAACGGCCGGCCTGCGGCGCAAGGGACACCCGTTACGCCGCGTAGAGGCCCTTATTGTGCGTAGCGGCGCAGCACGAGCGACGCGTTCGTGCCGCCGAATCCGAACGAATTGGACAGCGCCACATTGATTTCTCGCTCGCGCGCCTTGTGCGGCACAAGATCGATCGCCGTCTCACGTTCGGGATTGTCGAGATTGAGCGTCGGCGGCGCGATATTGTCGCGGATGGCGAGCGTGGTGAAGATCGCCTCGATGGCGCCGGCAGCACCGAGAAGGTGCCCTGTCGCCGACTTGGTCGAGGACATCGAGATCTTCGACGCCGCATTGCCGACCAGCCGTTCGACGGCGCCAAGTTCGATCGTATCGGCCATGGTGGAAGTACCGTGGGCGTTGATGTAATCGATATCGGCCGGCGTCAGCCCGGCCCTCTTCAGCGCCATCGCCATGCAACGGCCGGCGCCTTCGCCGTCCTCGGACGGCGCGGTGATGTGATAGGCATCGCCCGACAGGCCGTAGCCGACGACTTCGGCGTAGATCCTGGCGCCGCGCGCCTTGGCGTGTTCCAGTTCCTCGAGCACGACGATGCCGGCGCCCTCGCCCATGACAAAGCCGTCGCGGTCGCGGTCATAGGGGCGCGAAGCCTTTTGCGGGTCGTCATTGTGTTGGGTCGACAGCGCCTTGCAGGCGGCAAAGCCGGCGAGCGAAATGCGGCTGACCGGGGATTCCGTGCCGCCGGCGACCATGACGTCGGCGTCACCCAGCGCGATCAGCCGCGCGGCATCGCCGATCGCATGCGCGCCCGTCGAGCAGGCGGTGACGACCGAATGATTGGGGCCGCGCAGCTTGTGGCGGATCGAGACCTGGCCGGAGACAAGGTTGATCAGGCGGCCGGGAATGAAGAAGGGAGAAATGCGGCGCGGGCCCTTGTCGCGCAGGGTGTAACCCGCCTCGACGATGCCTTCGATGCCGCCGATGCCGGAGCCGATCAGCACGCCGGTGGCGATCTGGTCCTCATCGGTCTCGGGGTGCCAGCCGGCATCGGCAAGCGCCATGTCGGCGGCGGCCATGCCGAAGATGATGAAGGGATCGACCTTGCGCTGTTCCTTCGGCTCCATCCACTGATCGACATTGAAGGTGCCGTCGGTGCCGTCACCGACAGGGATACGGCAGGCGATCTTGGCGGGAAGGTCGTCGACTTCGAATTCGGTGACGAGGCGGGCGCCGTTCTGGCCGGCAAGCAGCCGGGACCACGTCACCTCTGTTCCGCATCCCAAGGGTGATACCATGCCGGTACCGGTGATGACGACACGTCTCATCGCGTGCTTCCCCCCGTCTCTTATGTTCTATGGAGAAATATGCCGAAAAGAAAAGGGCGGACTCCAGGCCCGCCCTTTCTCAAATGCACAGGATCAGGCCTGGGCCTTCTCAATAAACTTCACGGCATCGCCGACCGTCAGGATCGAGTCGGCAGCGTCGTCAGGAATTTCAACGCCGAATTCTTCTTCGAAAGCCATGACAAGTTCGACCGTGTCGAGCGAGTCAGCGCCCAGATCGTCGATAAAGCTGGCGCTCTCGACGACCTTGTCGGCATCGACGCCAAGATGATCAATAACAATTTTCTTTACGCGTTCTGCGATATCGCTCATGTCGGTTTCCTCGACCTTATGTC